>Ga0316204_10004556_pt1 | contig 24636 bp, 28 predicted proteins | sample 6monrhotite_MG_2_FD_205661 | JGI IMG/M metagenome (GOLD analysis project Ga0316204, IMG submission 205661) | Microbial mat bacterial communities from mineral coupon in-situ incubated in ocean water Damariscotta River, Maine, United States -... | ecosystem: Environmental > Aquatic > Marine >... | reverse complement strand
CACCAGCGTTCTTACCCCATGGGCATGCTCCTCTTCAAAGACATTGCTTTTACACCACTGGCTCAAAGAATTAATATCAATTTTGACGCATTGCGGACGAACACTCCATGAAACCTGTAAGGGTGAACATTTCTGTCCGTTATATTTGGGCTCCGCAGTTGAGTCCAGGAACTGCACGGGCTTTCCAGTATCGATTGCTAAAGATTTTGCTTTGTGATTATCGATATTTCTTGGTGTTTGCGGGCCAAAACCTTCACCTGCAGTGCCAGATGTACTGTGTTCAGCCGCCATACTGCCAGCTGAAAACATAATTCATGCCAAAATAAAACGCTTTTTACTTTTTCTTATTTGTTTCACTCATTACTCCATATTATTAGTTCTAATAATCATAGATTGACTCTAACTATCGCTATGTAATAATTTTCCTATCAACAGATGAAAGATTGCAGTATATTAAAAAATAATGAATTTAATCTTAATTTATTATTTTTTAATATTGACTAAAGTTTAAAAGAACGGTTTAATATTATCTCTATTATCCTGAAAACATCATCCTTTATATGCCCGCCAAATAAAATCTGAAACGTCTAACTTTAATGAGAACTTATAATGAACAATGAAACCAATGTTACCTGGCATGAACACCGGGTTTCACGAGAAATGCGTGAGAAGAAAAATGCTCATAAAGGCTGTGTAATCTGGTTTACCGGATTAAGTGGTTCTGGTAAAAGCACCATTGCTAATACATTGGACCATAAACTTCATCACTCTAATATCCAGACGGTGGTATTGGATGGCGATAATGTCCGCCATGGACTCAATGCTGGACCAGGAATGTTGAAAGATACCCATGGCGAAGATTTTTCAAGCCGTTTTGGTCTTGGGTTTTCTGCCATTGATCGGGAAGAAAATATTCGCCGCATCGGAGCAGTGGCTGAGATTTTTACTCAGACCGGTGTTATAGCGCTTACTGCCTTCATTAGTCCCTATCGCATTGATCGCGATAGAGTGCGCAACACTCTAAGTGAAGGTGAATTTATTGAAATTTTTGTCGATACTCCGATTGAGGTATGTGAGCAACGGGATCCAAAAGGACTGTACAAAAAAGCTCGTGCCGGAGAAATAAAAGGCTTTACCGGCATTGATGATCCCTATGAAGCACCATTAGCACCTGAACTTGTTCTGCTTGCGGCAGAAAAAACACCTGATGTGCTTGCTGATGAAGTCATTGAATTTTTACAGAGTAAAAATATTATCGATAACTAAAACAATTCGACATCATTAATACCATTCAAACTATACGTTACAAAAGCAGATAATAAACTTTATGGCTTTCGATTGTAAAAAACGCTGCAGTTTGTAGCGTTTATCCCTGATAAGATTATGATTTTTTCTGCAATGGCGCACTGGCAAAGGCAATTCCAGACCAGCCGTGCTGAATGAAATTACGTATATTCTGATGGTCATCGCCATCCGGGTTTTGCAGCACATCTTCACGGTAATAAGCGCCGAAACAGGCCAGGGTCTGCGCTTCACTGAAATTTTGTTGCTGCGCAAAAGCAAACAGCTTGCAGGAGCCGGAATTTTCTCCGGCTTTATTAGTTACATCGCCGTTTTTAAATTCCGTTTCGGTAAAATCATAGTTCTGCTCTATGACCGCCATGGTTTCTGAGAATTCGATGCTCTCAGGACTATCTTGCAGCTGTTGTCTAAAGGTCTCTATTGTCATTATCTGTTTCAGTCTGGTTGATTAATAAAAATTGGCTTTTAAAGGAAACTAAATATCTTCCATAAAATCCAGCATCGCCTGATGACGTATGGTTTTTCGATGATTGGCCCAGAGTTCTTTGAGTTTTTCCTGATCACAGATCTTTCTGTCCACCAGCATCCGGGTTTTCAGTTCGCCCCGGGCCTTGGTGGTTGGGCATTTACTGAATACAAACTGATTGCTGATCAGATCCATAAAGGGGCCTGACTTGCTGGTGGGCATAATAAAGATCAATTGCAGGCCAAGAGTATTGGTCAGATAGTCAATCACCTCTCTGGAGCGGGTTTCATCCATTTTGGAAAATGCTTCATCCACCATCACCATACGCAGATGGCTATTGCCTTCATTAAAACGAAACGCCGAAGTAATTGCAGCGGAACGGATAATATAGGCGGGCGTTTCCAGCTGGCCGCCCGAACCGGTACCATATTGACTCAATGGTATGGGTTGTTTGCCTTCAGGCTCCTTATAGATTTCATAGCTTCTATAATTTCGATAATCGCTGATCCGTTCCAGTTCCCGGGCCGCTTTTTGTTCGTCTTCGTCCAGCAGCATGGACATTAATTTATCGCGGATTTTTTCAGCATTTTCGGACAGCTCGGCATTAAACAAGGTTTTGCCATCACCCAGATTGGGTTGCTGAATCACTTCTTTAAAAAATCGTTGATATTCACGGAACTCAGGCACCCAGCTATAGGTAAATTTAAAACGCTCCCTGTCTGTACCAAAACGATGATGTTCAAGTTCCTGGTTCAAATCATCCAGTATCCGTTTGCCGTCATTAATCGCCTGGTAAATAGAATGACACAAATTGGTGACGAAGGCGGTATTAAAATCTTCTTTCAGGCTGGTCAATTTTTCCTGTTTTTCCGCCAGAACATTGTTTTTCAGGCGGTTCTTTATGGCATCCACTTCACCAAGCAACTGGTTGATGCGTTTAAAAAATTCATGGCTATTGCGTTCATAATAATTGGATTCATAGACAATGGCATCATAGGATTTGCAGTGTTGATTATGCTGCATCACACTTTTTTCGATATCCAGTGAAATTTTGCCCAGGGTTTCGCCCAGTTGCTCCAGTTCAGCACTGAAATCAATATCACTGCCCGCCTTTTGGGCACGTTCATCGGCCTGGTTTAGTGTTTCATCGGCATTAAAGTCCACCTGTATCGAGCTAATTTTCTGTAAATTTTCTTCCTTGTGTTCCAAAATCGCCTGCAATTCATCCTGAGCTTTATCCAGCTCTTTGACTTTTTCAAGCTGTTTTTCCAGTTTAACCTGCAAGCCGCCCAGGTCTTTCGTTAAATCCTTCTCCTGTAAATCATACTCATCATAATCTGATTTACGGGTGGTCAGCTCTTTTTCCAAAGAATCAAAGCTGCTTAAATCCAGACTGGACAGTGCATCTTCTGCCTGTTTCAAGCGACGATGATGTTCCAGCATTGTATTAATAATACTGACATAGTTGACGGGCTTAATGGGATCCATCAAGTTAAAGATCTGCTGGTTCTGATCTTTGGTCCGGTATAATTTATTGGCTTCCTCTTGCTGTTGCTGCAGCTCTTCCTGCTTGGCAACCAGTGCGCGCTCACGGGCTCCCTGACCAAACACCAGTTCCGCATCGGAAAGATCACAACGCCACATACTATAGCTGCCAGAGGCAAGGCCATCGGGAGTAATACCTCTTGCCGTGGAACGCAAAGCTTCGGCATCGGGCACTCGCAAGACATTACCATAAGACGCTTTGAGAAAATACTCGGCCGTCTTGTGTTCAAATTTCATGGTGTTGACAATAGAATCCGCCTTAACTTCCAGGCGTTTCAAATCACGACGGGCACGGCTGCCCTGAATGACTCGAGCCCGGTTTTTATTTCCACCCGGCATCGAACGGACAATACGAATTGCTTCGGCTTCAAAATCTTCTTCCACCAGAATCGAGAACCGCGCGCCACCGAGATAGCCTTCAATAGCCATTTGCCATTGTGGTTCCAATACTTCAATATAGTCGCATAAGACTCGTGGATCGGCCTTAGGACATTGTTGTTCGATAGCCGTCAATGCCATCTGCACATAATGCGGGTAAGTGATTTTATGGGAATGCAGGGCATCAATCTCCTGCTGCTTTTGCTGTATTTTATGCTGGGTTTGTTGCAACTGATTTTCCTGTCGGGTCAGGAATTGCTGCAATTGATCCCGTAAACTGATAGACAATAACGCCGCATTAGGGCCTTTTTTCCCACTCACCGCTATCTCGCTGCTATGCAACATAGCCACCAGACGATTGTGTTCCTGCTCGGCCAGCAGTGCATTATCCAGATGGTTTTCAAGAGGCGAAATATCGACCCAGTCACTGCCCAGCAGGCTGTGCAGATCGATTTCGGATTTTTCTTTCAGTGACACAATCTTGCGTATTTGATTCAGCAGTTCTTTGCTATCAAAGCCTGAAAGTTCTACGCCCAGTGAACTTGTCTTAAGCGCTGCCAATAAGGCAACACTATTTTCATTGTTTTTTCCTAATTGAAAATTTTGCTCCAGTAGCGGTTTACTTTGTTCGGCCAGATGAGCATTATGTTGCTCAATAGTTGCCTGTAATTCATCTTTGTCCTTAAGCGCCTTAATGCCCTGGCGTTGTGCTTCCAGCGTCACAATTTCCTGATGCACCTGCTTACGTCGATCTTCTGTGATGACAATTTTTTTCTCATGGTCAGCAATGTCTTCATTAATGCGGCGTTGTTCTTTCTTAGCCTCTAGGTATTTTTTCTGATTCACCAGAGATTGGCGTTTTGCCTCTGTGTAATGATTTACGGTCAGGTCAACCCAGTTAGAAATATAGTTATGGCAGAACTGTCCCGTCTGATTGAGCTGATCAATCGAGGTTATAATAAAACGGGCATCTTCTTCCATACCGTGGATGGTTTTCATGGTATCGGAAATATCTCGAATGGCATCACCAAGATCTTTGTTTTCAAGAATTTCATGAGCGACAAAGTCATTAATGCTTTTTACTGGCTTATAGGCCATAAAGGATGAAAATGTTTTTGCCGCATGCATGGCCTCCCGGTCTGACACAGCATCGCTTTTCCCTCTTAGGGCAGCATACAAACGCCGCAAATAGGGACGCTTCTTGCTATATTGCTCGACAGTACTGTTGCCGTATTTTTGCTTGAGTTGCTGATTGATTTCTGAAATAGGCACCACATGATTGTCTTTGACAAAATCTTCCTGTTCCAGGATTTCGCCCTGAAGAATAAAGAACACTAATTCATCCTGGCGTGCCTGTTTCTGAGTGCCAGCCTGATCAATATGGGCTCGAATGCCCATAACTGCCGTAAAAGGTTCTGCCGTTTCACCCTGGGTGGGATGAAATACTGCTGCCAGATAACCATCGGTATTCCAGGGGCGGGAGAAACTGCCATCATCACAGCCCAGGACATAGGACGCCAGCGTTCGAACCTGTTTGCCCCGACGTCCACGTTGAGTGGTTTCATCCTGTCCGGGATTGTAGTTATAGAGGTTTTCATGCGCTGCGGTCATAATGGTCTGGATGCCATCCGCTGCGGTGGTTTTTCCGGAACCATTACCACCAGAGAATAAATTAATTGGACCAAATTCAAAGTCCAGCAAGGGGATGTTGCCCCAATTTACAAAAATGACTTTTTTAGCAAACATAACTTTTTCTACAGGATCTCTTGGGCTGGTTTCTGGTTTTCTTCATCCGCCAGGGCACTGAGTGCCTGTTCGCTGACAAAGGAGGTAATGGTGGGGCGAATTCTCAGCCAACAGTCTTCCTGCTCTTCATCCTCGGCCATTTTAAAATGAATCAGGCGCAATTGTTTCAGACGTGTTAGCAGGCGATTGCGTTCGGTCAGGGTCTCGGGCAGGCTCCGGTTGAGCAAATTTCGCATGCCCAGACTTAATGCTTCCATGGATATCATAATGCAGCCATTTTCATCCATTTGTCCTTCGCGCAGCGACTTGTCATATTCTGCCCGCAGCACCAGTATCACGGTAATATCCTGCTGTGACAGACGTTGTCGATAACCACTATTAAATGGTTGATCCACTTCATCCGGCAAGCCCGGAACCTGGGCACCTGGTGGGTAGATACGAACAAAATGAAAGTGTTCATCATGTTGCAGACGAATACCAATCATAAATAAATAGTCTTCCACCAGATCTTTTAATTGCAGAAAACGATCATACAATTGTTCTTCCACCTGACTTTCATCGCGGCACAAAACGCCATAATCCAGCAGGCGGATCAGTAATTCTGAAAACTCTTCCCGGGTATAACTCTTTTTTTCCAGTTGTTCGGCAAATAGATCGCTAATCATAGTTTTGGTATCAGTTCTTATATCAAATGTGTTATTTTATTATGCCCAGTCATTTACTCAGCTTTATTTTTCTTGATGGAAATGGCAAATTCATCAAATTGTTGAAAATAGGTATTGTTATTTCGTTCCCCGGTAGGCTCCACATGGAAGGCGAACTCGGAGCTACTCTGATTGACCGCACCCAGCTCAATGACATGGGCCATAGCCAGTAAATCATCGGCACTGCTGATGGGCAAATCTGAAGTCACCATTTGCTCGCGGCTCTGCAAGGCTTGTAGAAGATATTGCCTCAGATCCTGGTTGCGGATAGAAAAGGCCTGTTCCAGCAATTGTTGAATCACTAAATCGCGCCTGGCATTTTCATCCAGCTGCTCATCTTCTGCGATAGCGGTTTCAACCTGACGTTTCTGACGCCGTTCCATCAATACCACCTGTTGTGGGTCGATCAATCTCAGATTCATGGGCGACATTATTTCTGCGGCCTGTGCCAGACGCTGTTCGGTTTCCGCAGCATCCTTATTTTTCAAGGTCTCGCAAACCGACAGGATATCACTATTGCTTTGACCACCAAGATAGGCGATCTGACGAATAATAATATCGGCACGTTTGGTAAACCCTTGTAGCGCCTTGCGCAGTGCTGGCAACATGGTATCGGCGGCCTTACGCATACGCAGTTCAATGGTATCCAGTATGGTCCATAAAATGGATTGCTCCGGTGAGTGCAATAATTCCGGTGCTAATTGCCTCAGGCGCAGTTCCGCCTCTTTTTTAAATTCTTTACGTTTACGACGGATTTTGCCAATGGTGTGTTCAATTTGATCACGGTGTTTTTCGACACTATCCGCTGACAGCCGTATGGATAAATCCGGCTGAAAACGTTTTTCCATAAAATCAAAAAAGTGCTCTGATGCCTGCTGTACCAATACCTGGGCCTCAACTTCCCTGACCAGTTCCCGTTTGCGTTCTTCCAGTTCGGCAATGACATCGGTAAAATCGGTAATGATCCGCTCTGAATATTCATAGGCATCCAGTAAATCATGAACTTCACCACGGTTAAGAAACGCTTCCAGGGCATTAAGGGTATTGCGGGTATTACGATGTCGCGTGCGTACTTTGGCTCGATTGGCTTCAACCAGAGGCTGGGTGAACAGCCGCCCCATGCGACTGAAAGGATAGCTGGACTGAAAGGTAATGGCATCCACCTGCTTTTCAATCCAGCCATGGTCAACCAGCAAATTCAAGATCCAGCCAGCCTGCTCCCGGGAATTTTTAAAACGAAGTCCTGAATGTTCATCAAGTTCTGTTGATGGTGACGATTTTGACATGGATGACAAAGCGGAGTGGTCGCTATCCAGTATTGGTGCGCGTGCTAATGCCTCTTCAAATATTTCCATGATCTGGCTGCGACGCAATGACTCGCCATAATCCGCATTCGCACTATACAGCCGTTCATAAAGCAGACGCAAACATTCCACCACCTGTTCACGATATTTGCTGGTTAACGGTTTAAAAAATTGCTGACGTTGCTCGGAAAAAAACATGCAATAAAAACAGGCTTAGTAAATTATGATTTTGGGATTGTAACAGAAATATTTGACCATAGAAACAACCATCAGCTTATTACAAAACGCTTATATGTTTTCAATAAAATCAACAACTTAAGCAGGCATCAATCCATCTTATCTGTTGCAGGAAAGCCATTGATATTATTCACAAATGGAAGCATAAAAGTGTGGTTTCAAGAATAAATTGATACTGGTCTTAAAGTATAAGACTACCTGCCAAATGAGCCTGTATTCAGCACAACCAGTTAAACGTAAACATCTACCGGCACTGGTTTTTCAAAGCCATTACCATTTCCCTGATTGCCCGGCTCGAGATTCTCATAAAGCGAGATACCAAACGCTCTTTTTTGCGCCGTCTGCAAAGTATCATTCACTTCTTTCGGATCAAAAGTATAAACATTGCCCGTGTTATTGCTATCGCCTGAATTATCATAAACAGAGTCAGCCTGTTGTGACGAATTAGCATAGGTTTCGACTGCTTGCCGTGCTAAATTCTGGCTATAGAGTTCAACGCCCAGCTCTCTGGAACTATCTCTGATTTGCTGGTTGGATGATTGAATCTGCTCAACATCGACGGGCGTGCCTGAATTTCGGGATTCAGAGACCTGAGACAGGGTATTGCGTTTGGTCGCTTGTTGTACCAAATCGACATAATTATTACTGACTGCGCTGATGGTATCCATTGTACGTCACCCGGGATGATTTTCTAGCTCAACTTATTTAAAGTTTAGACCATTTTGAAAAAAATTCATGACTTTATCTGCCAATAATATGACCATAATCGCTAAAATCTCATTTGATCAGACAATTTTATCTATCTATTCGCTTCCATATCAAACAATCAGATCTTCCTGTTTTTGATTATTTCAGTCGAATCCATTATTTCCTTAATGCCTGCCATCATTTTATCGGCCTCTTCCCTGCTGATCACATCCTGCCTGGCAGTATGCTCGGCAAGTTCGGCATAGCGTTTATACATATGCTCAATCGAATGGGCACACGATTCAAGTGCCTGATCCAGCGCCAATTGCAGTGCTCTGGCTTTGGTGTAGTAATAGGTAGCAAATGCGCCTGCAGCTATGGCGATTATTGCCAGAAACATTATCGGTATAAATAAACTCATTAGAGTCCTTGAGTGATTTTTTTTTGTTAATTTTTATTGTTGAATGGGCATTGTACCATTAATATTTATCGGGAGCCTGAGTCAATGTAAAAGCATGCTGCCAGGAAATCACTAATAATTTAAATCTCAACTGCAGCAGGAAAAATAAAGCTATATTCAATAACATTTTGGTACATGAAGCTCAGGAGGTAAAACCTGACGTTCATAATTTGGGTTAAAAACACGATCAGGTAAAGTAACAGGTTCGTTTGGCACATCTTCATACGGGACTTGTTCCAGTAAGTGATGAATACAATTCAATCGAGCTCGCTTCTTATCATTACCTTCAATAATAAACCATGGTGCTTCAGGAATGTTGGTACGTGCAAAAATGTCCTCTTTTGCTTTAGTATAATCCTCCCATCGCACTCGTGATTGGAGATCCATTGGACTCAACTTCCACTGTTTCAGGGGATCGTGAATGCGCATCAGAAAACGCAGTTGCTGTTCTTCGTCAGTGATAGAGAACCAGTATTTTATAAGTCGAACACCAGAACGGACCAGCATACGTTCGAACTGAGGTGCGTCCTGGAAAAATGTCTCTACCTGTTCAGGCGTAGCAAACTCCATTACCCGTTCAACACCAGCGCGGTTATACCAGGAACGATCAAAAAGAACAATTTCACCACCCGAGGGCAAATGCGGCACGTAACGTTCAAAGTACCATTGTGTTTTCTCTCGCTTAGTTGGTTTATTCAAAGCAACAACACGACAGATACGTGGATTTAACCTCTGTGTAATCCGCTTTATAACGCCACCCTTACCCGCGGCATCACGACCTTCAAAAACAATAGCAATTTTCTCACCGGTATATTGCACCCAGTCCTGCAACTTGATGAGTTCTGCCTGTAAGGTCAACAATGATCTAAAGTAAGTTTTTCTATCCAGTGTTGGCGGATGCTTTTTCTTGTATATTCTACGAAGTTCTAAAGAGAGTGCCGGTTCAGACATCTCCATTTCGTAGTCTTCATCAATTGTATCTTCAAGCTCGGCCATGAGCCAGTCCATTTTACCAGAATTATTGATCATTTATTTCTCCACTAAAAAACTCATACATTTACTATCATCATTTAAGATAGACAACCCTTATTAATACTCTAATAATATGTCAATTTTATGTCGATACAAACATATGCGATAAACCATGTCTCCACTCATCATTACGTATGAATTAACCAGGCTGGTGTATTGATATTCAACAATGAAATTTTTCTCTAATGTGGTATTGTTAAAGAAGAGTAGTTTAACTTCATAAATAACATTAATGAATCAATGCAATATTATTTGCCTGTATCAGTGTATTTAGCAGGACTATCGCGACATCGAACTGCGAATTTAAATGGTATGTGAATTTAATGTTATTTCATAGAGCCAGAATTGCTCTAATTGATTTTTATCAAACTTTAGAATTGACTCTTTTTCTTAGATAGATTAGAAATTAAACATAGTATCATAAAACTCTAAATTAGAGTTCCTGGCAATATATTTCAATCGCTTTATTTTCAGGTAGAGATAATGAAAGATATATTGAAACGCTTATTAGATGCTGAATTAAAAGCACAGGAGTTTGTCAATCAGGCAAAACAGCAACGTGATCTTATTATCAAAGAGGCCCAGGAGGAAGTCCAAAGAGCCGAAGAGCGATTCAATGCCCGCATTCCTGAAATATACTCATCTTTTGAAAATAAAGCACAAGAACGAGCTGCACAAACCATCAATGAACTGCAAAGGCGATGTGATGAGCGTTGTCTTGAATTAGCGAAAGAGGCAGAACAACATCACCAGATTGCACTTGAAGCCGTATTAAACAAACTTTTTAAAATCAGCGGGGATAAGTAAAATGCTCAAACCTGTGGCGGCACAACTGGCTTATCCGTTTACATTAGTCACTTTATTCTCACGATTTTTATTAACGCATCTGGATATTGATTTATTGATCCGGGAAAACTGTACTGATGAGTATAATCAGGTCCTGATAAAAGCCGGGTTAAGGCATCTTATAAGCGATGATAAAGGCAAAAATCTGTGTTTATACGCCAGTGAAAAAATGGAAGACCTGTTTCTAAACCAGTTTATCAAGCAGTCAGTCAGTATCGTACGAGCCTTTTCTGGAGCTGAACGTGAGCTTTTAATCTATTGGCTTCGTCAGATTGAAATCGCTAACATTAAAACGATTTTACGAGGCAAGTCAATGCATCGTGACGATAAATCAATCCAGGCTCAACTATTTAATCCAGGTCCTTTAACTGGCTTACCTATAAATGAACTTTTGCAGGCTGAAGATGTGCCTGAAGTCTTGCGACTACTTGAAAATACCCGCTACGCATCATTGGCATATTACACTTTGAGCCGTTATGAGCAGCATAAAGAGATATTCGGCCTTGAAACATCAGTTGATCAGCAGTTTTTTATCGGCTTGTTACGAAGATTTAATACTCAAACAGCAGAGAACCAGAAAAAGTTGAATCCCCTATTGGGTCGTATTATTGATCAAATTAACCTGGTCCGGTTATTACGTTACCGAATAAATTATGGCTTATCACCTTCCCATACCTATTTTTTATTATCTTCTGGTGGCTATCGTTTAAAGCAGCAGGAGTTGTTAAATTTGGTAAAAATTCAGCATATTGAAAATATTTTGGAACAATTACCACTATTCCTGTCCAATCGTTTATCGGGCCGATTAAACGGGCCACAGAAATCTATACAACTCATTAATTCAGTAATGGAACAGGATGTCATCAATTATGCACAGCAAGTGTTACGCAAAGAAACTTTTTCATTGACCAGCGTGCTGGCCTTTTTGATCATCAGAAGACAACAACTATCACTTATTCACAGCATTTTAAAAGGCAAATCCATGCATCTGGATGAGAAGACTATTCGTTTTGCCATAGGATGGAACTGATATGGCTTTATTGCATGCCAAACCAATGCAGTATATATCTCTGTATCTGTTAAAAGATGATGTCCCTGAGGCTGCAGTTATTCTGGCACATAGTCAGTCTTTTGATTTGTCCAACGCCAATTCACCTGAGCAATTATTTCCGGAACATTATGATGATGTTTATGCCAGAGAATTTGATCAAGCTTTGGGGCGCTATAAAAAAATTATTTCCTTTTTCGATATCCTTCCGAATAACAGAGTAAAAAAAGTTTCACTTATATCTTTTGATGGTCTTCAACAAACAAATGAACAGCTCGCTGATATATGGAATCAATGCGCAGTGTTTGAAGCACGTCTACGCGAATTAAATGAACAAAAACGCTTAATCGCACATTTAAAAGCCATATGGAAAAATATTGCATTGTTTGATACCGATCTCAGTTTACTGGATGAAGCACTGAAATTTCTGGATATTCATTTAGGCATCATACCATCTGCGTATATTAGCCGCTTGAAAAAATCCCTGGCCCTGGAGGGTTATTACTTAACTGAACATGTACAAAAAGGAGAGAACACTCATGTCTTAGTGGCCGGTTTAAAAGAAAATAAAGATAAAATCCAGACATTACTCGAGGCTGCCTCTTTTCAAAAAATTCAAATTCCAATGGAACTTCATGGCCATCCTGATAACATTAATGCCAAGATAAAAACCATGGAAAGTCAATATCATTCTGAGCACCTTCATATTCAACAAAATATGGACATATATCGCAGCCATATAGTCAAACAGATTCTTCACATTGGCGATATTCTGGCATTAGCAAAACCGTATACCTTATTAAGCCAACAAATGCAGGGTCAGGGAGCATTAATTAATGTTAATGGTTGGATTTTGAATGATCAGGTTGAACCTATTAAACAACAATTACAAACCGCTCTGGGTAAGAAAGTCGTCATAACCACACGAGCACCGAGACCTGATGAATATTCATCTACCCCTTCGGATATCCAGCATAGTAAATGGATAAAGCCTTTTATGCGACTGGTCAGGCATTATGGCATACCTCGCTATAAGGAATTTGACCCCAGTTGGTTTTTTACCCTGAGCTATATCCTGATGTTTGGTATCATGTTTGGAGATATTGGACATGGCCTTTGTTTTATAGGCTTAGGCTTAATATTACGTAAAAAGCATCCTGATTTTTCTATTTTTTTATTGTTTGTCGGTATGTCTTCAGTACTGTTTGGTTTTTTGTATGGCAGTTTTTTTTGTTATGAACACATCATCCCGGCACTCTGGATAGCACCGCTATCCGATCCTGTTTTAATGCTCCAGGTAGCTTTCTGGTGGGGTGTAGGTTTTGTTGTGCTGTTAAATCTTTTCAGTATCTATAATCGTTTCTCAGCCAGAAATATTCGTCACGCACTATTGGATAATCAGGGTGTTGCCGGACTGCTCCTGTACTGCGCCATGATCTGGTTAGGTTTCCAGTCTATCAATGAAGATTATCAAACCAGCTATTGGCTGTTGGTATTGCTACCCCTGATATTAATGGGTGTCAATAAATGGTTCAGCAGCCAGGCTACTCATGGTGAACGATTATTGATAATAATTATTGAAAGCTATGAAGTAATGATTAACTATCTGGCAAATACGATTTCTTTTTTACGGCTGGCTGCATTTAGCCTGAACCATGTCGCCCTGGCAATTACTGTATTTACTCTGGCAAATATGCTAGATGGTGGCGGTCACTGGATTGTCATTATTTTAGGCAATCTGTTTATTCTAATTCTGGAAGGTGCTGTGGTTGCCATTCAGACGCTTAGACTGGAATATTATGAAGGTTTTTCACGATTTTTTTATGCCGATGGTTATCAGTTTAAGCCCTTAAATTTATCACCAAGAAAACTATTATAATTGTATGACGTTCTACAGGAGATAGAAATGAATATCCTTATTGGATTAATGACTATGAGTTTAATCAGTTTGGTTGCTATGGGGGTTTATTACCATATCAATCCCCCCCAAACCTCCCCGTTAAAGCCCGTTGCAGGCAACACTGTATTAAAAAGCTCAGTCGGTGTTAATTTAATCGTCTTTGTTTGTGCCCAGGCAGGCCTGCTATTCTTTGCCTTTCAGGATGTCATGGCTGCACCGGTCGTGGATGTCATCACAGTTTCAGAATTTTCCATAGGAAAAGGGCTGGCATTTATTGGTATTGGTTTGCCAACCGGTTTTGCTACTTTGGGCGCTGGTATCGCGGTAGCTCCTATAGGCGCCTCCTCTCTAGCCGCAATCTCTGAAAAGCCAGAAATTTTTGGTCGAACTTTAATTTATCTGGGACTTGCTGAAGGAATTGCTATTTATGGACTGGTTGCCACTATTTTATTATTAAATAAAATCTAATGACCTCTTTGAACAGTCCATCAGCAGGAAACCAGACAACTCGAATTATTGTCATGGGTAGCGCTGAACTTATGCAAGGTTTTGCTCTACTGGGATTCGAAGTCTGGCCTGATGCCAGCGGAGATGATGTTGAACATCTCATGCTGGATTTATTACGACAGGAGCAAAAGGCTTTTGTGCTTCTGGAATCACACCTGGCCCATTTTCATACGCCGGTACTTAAACGTATTCGTGAAAATGGTGGCAATATTATCGTTACCGAAATACCCTCGTTTAATGCACCCGATAAATATCATCCCGTTATTGATGATTTAATCGTGCAGGCGCTGGGTCCCAATGCATTAGATGATCAAAATGAGCAATGAAGTAAACATAGATGATCTTGAAAAAGCCTTGCTGGAAAGAGCCACGGCTCTATCAGAAGAGTATTCTGACCGGGCGAAACGCAGTTATGATCATTATATCGAGGATGAGAATAAACGTCTGCGCTTACGTGAAGAGCGAGAAGAAATGGCTGCAAAAATGCAGGCTGAACAGATTTACAGACGCATGGTGCAAACCGAAGAATTACAATCGATTAAACGAGTGGATCAGCTCAGATGGAAATTAATGAACAAGGTAATTGATGACATCTATGCGCATTTACAGGCTTTGCGAAATGATCGAGACAGCTATCTACAACTGATAAAAAAACTGTTACAGCAATCTATCAACCTTATTCCAGCGTCGCATTTAATAGTTGAATTGAATGCTGAGGATTACCAGTGGTTCAGCGTTCAATGGTCTACGATAGTGGCTTCCCTGAATAGTGACAAAAATATTCAGCTTGCCGATGTCCATTGCACTGGTCTCGGAGGTTTTATGATCTACGATGCAGACCGCAGGGTCAGAGTAAATAATACTTTTCAGGGAATTATAGAACGATTTTCAGAAGATATTAATCAAATTATTGCGGAAACCCTGTTTGCGGAATTGATACCTATAAGGTCAAATATTCATGAAGGGTAGATTAACTGAAATTAATGGTCCGCTGGTCAGAGCACAACTTCCCCAGGCTACAAATGGTGAGCAGGTACGCATTGGCAAGCAGGGTATTATTGGCGAAGTAATTGGACGAGATGGTGACTATGCCACCATTCAGGTTTATGAAGAAACCGAAACGCTGAAACCCGGAGAGGAAGTGATCGCTCTGGGGTATCCTTTGTCTGTTGAATTGGGGCCGGGTTTAATGGGCAATATTTTTGATGGTATTCAACGTCCTCTGGAAACTCTGGCGCAATCAGCAGGTGACTATATTCCCAGAGGCTCATCCATTGCGCCACTGGATCATAACAAGCTATGGCATTTCCAGCCCAACCCTGACATATCCATTGGTGATCATCTCCTGGGTGGAGAAGTTCTAGGCAAAGTAGAGGAAACAGAATCGGTTATGCATCATATTTTAGTACCACCTGATACACAGGGCACATTACTAAAAATTCAACCTCAGGGTGACTATTGTCTGGATGATGACATCGCATGGATTCAATCCGGACAGGATGAACAAGCACTTAATCTTTTTCATCGCTGGCCGGTACGAAAACCAAGACCATACAAACAGCGCGATCATGCCATTGCACCGCTGATCACGGGACAGCGTATTTTTGATACTTTTTTCCCCTTGCTCAAAGGCGGAAAAGCGGCGGTTCCCGGTCCTTTTGGTGCAGGAAAAACCATTGTCCAGCAACAGATAGCACGATGGTCAAATGCCGATATTGTTATCTATGTCGGCTGTGGCGAACGTGGTAATGAACTGGTAGAAATATTAACCAGTTTCCCTGATATTGTCGATCCAAAAAGTAAACGCTCGTTAATGGAAAGAACAATATTGGTAGCTAACACTTCTAATATGCCTGTCGTTGCCAGAGAAGCCTCGATTTATGTTGGCGTCACCATCGCTGAATATTATCGCGATCAGGGACTGGATGTTGTCATGGTTGCCGATTCCACCAGTCGTTGGGCGGAAGCTTTGCGTGAAGTTTCTGGCCGTCTGGGGCAGATGCCGGTAGAAGAAGGCTATCCGGCTTATCTTGCTTCCCGACTATCGGCATTTTATGAAAGAGCAGGACGAGTACACACCTTATCCGATCAACGGGGGTCGGTTACTCTTATCGGTGCTGTTTCACCACCTGGCGGTGATTTTTCGGAACCAGTAACCGGACACACCAAAGAAATAGTAGAAACTTTCTGGGCTCTTTCAAAAGAGTTAGCGGATGCAAGACATTATCCTGCCGTTTCCTGGACTGAGAGCTTTTCTGGCTATGTGACTATAGCGGCCCAGTGGTGGATAAAGCAGACGGATGAAGAATGGCAGCAACTACGAACAGAGGCTCTGAATTTACTTGCTCGAGATGCTGAACTCATGCGCATTGTTAACCTCGTTGGTCCTGAAGCACTATCACCGGAACAACGCTGGATACTGGATGGGGCAAACCTGATTAAAGAGGGCATATTACAGCAAAGTGCGCTGGATGAAGTCGATAGTTACGCTTCACCTGAAAAGCAATACCTGTTATTAAAAATAATGCTGCTTATTTACCATCGGGGCATTGAGCTATTAAAACTTGACATGCCAGTCCAGGAATTAAACAAACTTTCTTTACTGGGTAAAGCCAAACGCTGCAAAAGCACTTATAGCAGCGAACAATCCAGTGGACTTAGAGATTTTATTGATAATATAAATCAGGTTTTTGATGGTCTGAAACAAACCTATAGCGAAAACTCAAATAAGGTTTAACAATGAGTCATTTAGAATACCGTTGCGCTTCCGCTGTAAAAGGTGGTTTGCTTTTTATGAACTATGTCCCTGAAATTGCTTATGGCGATCGGGTCATCATCAGCGATCACAATAATCAAATTCGCAATGGTCAGGTAGTCATGAGTTCCGATGAACTCATAATGATACAGGTAATAGAAGGAACCACTGATCTGGATCTTGAACGTACCTGGGTGCGTTTTCTGGACAAACCTTTTGAAATCCCACTTTCTGCGGATGTGCTCGGCCGAGTTTTCAATGGTATTGGCAAACCAATCGATGATCGCCCGCCCCTGATTTCCACTTTAAAACGCAATGTTAACGGACAACCTGTTAACCCAGCAGCCCGTTCCTATCCAAAAGAATTTATCCAGACCGGAATTTCTGCCATCGATGGTTTGAATTCTCTGGTCAGAGGCCAAAAATTGCCTATTTTCACTGGCTCTGGACTCACTCACAATCGTCTGCTGGCTCAAATAGTACGCCAGGCTAAATTACTAGGCGAAGACTCGCGATTTGCCATTGTCTTTGCTGCCATGGGCCTATCTTATAGTGATACCCAGTATTATATTGAGGACTTTGAAAATAATGGTGTGTTAGGCAATGTGGTCATGTTTATTAATCAGGCCGATGATCCTACACTGGAGCGGTTAATACTTCCCAGAGCAGCGCTTACAGTAGCTGAATACCTGGCCTTTGATAAAGACATGCATGTATTAGTCATTCTTACGGATATGACGAACTATGCTGATGCATTGAGAGAGATTTCCACTGCCAAAGGCGATGTACCTGCCCGTAAAGGTTATCCTGGATATCTTTATTCTGATTTAGCTTCGATTTATGAACGTGCCGGGAGAATAAAAAACCGTCATGGTTCGGTGACAATGATGCCTGTCGTCAGTATGCCGTCGGATGATATTACTCATCCTATACCTGATTTGACCGGTTATATTACCGAGGGTCAGATCGTACTCGCTCGAGAGTTACATAATCAGGGTCTCTATCCACCGATTAATATATCACCTTCACTTTCCAGGCTTATGAAAGATGGCGTCGGTAGAAATGAGACCAGGGATGATCATATTCACGTCTCGAATCAACTTTATGCGGCTTATGCAAAAGCATTGGAAATAAGGAATCTGGCTGCGATTATTGGCGCAGAAGACTTATCAGATATCGATCGGAATTTTCTTGAGTTTGCTGATAAGTTTGAAAAAAACTTTATCCATCAGGCTGAAAATGAAGAACGATCCATCTTCGAAACCCTGAACATAGCCTGGGATTTACTGTCAATACTCCCAGTCAGTTTTCTTTCCCGGGTCACCGAAGAAGAACTGGCAAAATATCATCGTTGGAAAGACAAGATAGAGACCGAATAACATGACTGCCAGATTAAAAGTACCGCCTACTAAAAGCACCTTGCTGGATTTGAAAAAACAGCTTATCAATCTGGAAGTAGGCTATGAATTACTGGAAAGAAAAAGAGAGATCCTTACCCGTCTGGTTTATGAGCGCTTAAAAGCCTATCGAAAGTTAAGGACTTTAGCCAGGGAGACCATTGCGCAGGCTTATTTCTGGGTTGCTATTGCCCAGATGCATATGGGCAGCAAGCAACTCAAACAAATAGCGTTGGGTATGAAAAGCGCCATAAAAGTCAATATCTTACCCAAGAGTAATATGGGCATTGAATATCCCTCTATTGCTGCAAAAGCACTTCCCATACAACCCATTGGCTTACTCAAAAGTGATGCCAGCGTTGATGAGGCCAGAATTCACCTGATTAAAATGACCACTTTATTTGCAGAGCTGGGTGAAGCTGAAATATCTTTATTAAGAATTTTAGAGGAACAGATAAAAACACAGAAACGCGTCAATGCCTTAAAATATAATGTTATTCCAAAATATAAAAATACCATTAAGTTTATTCAGGACAGTCTGGAAGAAGAAAATCGTAATACTTTGTTTCAACTAAAAACCCTGAATGACTCTAGGGATAAAAAACGAAAATAAGCAATATATACACAACCTCAATTTATTTTGACGGCTTACAGTAATTAGGACAAACGCGTATCATCTGATAAACATGTGCTGACAGCCACGAAAAATCAATACCATCACTTTGACCAATCACTCCATCAATCTTGCTAAAAAATTCAGCATGATTAAACTCCGCCACTGTGTACAATTTCATAGTAGAGTTTTTCAGGTCCATTCTTGTGCTTGGTTTCTTCGTTGGCCAGAAACTCAAATAATGACTGAATAGAACCGGGTTGGCTATTTTTAGCTAATTCTGTGTATTGTTCCATGACTGCATGCTCACGCATCAGTGCATATTGCAGAACGGCCTGGTCATCGGGCTGTTCGCCCAATTCAGGGAGGGGGATACAATCCGAAAAACGACCATCGCTTGCAGGAGTCTCTACCATCTGTTGAATTTGTTCAGCTAAATCAGGGCGGGCACTCAGTTCACTGAACAGTTCAAAGTGGCGTTGTTCTTCTTCAGCCAGTTCTTCAACCAGATAACGAAGTTTTTACTGACTTTTGGAGTTAGGTCTTGATAAAAGTTGCATGCCGTACGTTCAAATTCAATTGCCACTTCCAGGATGTCTTTTAGACTGGTTTGTTTTTTTAGTTTTTCATAACCACTATCTTTTTTCATAATTAATCCTTTAGCTGATAAAGCATTGCATGAATGCTGGCTGCAAAGCGATTGTATTCATCAAAAATGGACAGAACCCTCCAGGTCTTGAGTCCAATGAGTTTTCCGGATTTATCGATTTCACAACCCTGTGGGCCACATTTATCACAGATTAAAATACCTTCTTCAAGCGCTTCATTGATTTCATCCGGATCCGCCATAAAATGTTGCTGTTCTTCCAGCGCTGTAACGGAGACATCAACCTGACCATATTGCTGCTTCTGTAATCGAACCAGGGACCGCGCAATATCCATTGCCACATTTCCACCGCCAATGACAACGGCACAGTGAGGTATTTCAAAGTCTTCAGCGTCAGTAATTTTATCCAGAAGATCAACGGCCCGATAGACCTTCTCATGCTCTGAATGTGGAATGCGGGTTTGACGTCCTCACTGCAGACCTATGACCATTAGCACCGCATCAAAGTCATTTTTAAGCTGTTCCATGGTTATGTCAGAGCCAATATGAGTGCTGTAATGAATCTTAACGCCAAGGGAGACAATCACTTCAATATCTTTGTCCAGGGCATCATAAGGTAGCCGATATTCGGGAGCACCATAACGTGTCATGCCACCGCCGGCTGCTTTTGCTTCATACACGGTCACTTCATGACCGAGTCGTACCAGGCCAAAGGCTGTGATTAATTGCAGGTCCGGAACCGATAATAGCCACCTTGTACTTAAATCTTTAGATTAGTACTTATACTGTAGTAAATGTCTGCCCTTATTATAATAAATCTACCATGAAGGATTACCTAACCTGCTTTACCAATTCCCTTACGTTCAAAATAGACCCATGAGCAAGGATTAAATCAGGCGGATGGTGCAAACAAGCTCATCCGATTTTCTCAGGAACAACAAGTAACGATTGATAATTTATCATTGGCCTTGCCAATTAATATTATAACAGCCATAAATAAAGCTATTATATTGATAATTTGGCATTAAAAGCTCAAATAAGGACTATTATATAACAATAATATTGACATTTACCAAATTAGAACCATAATAGCTAATTATAAGGCTTTTATATGCTTAATTTGTATTTATTAGACCTAATTAGGACTATTATGGATTTTTATACTCTTTCAGACAAAGGGATAGAGGAAGAACTTGGTCATCGAATCAAAGCACTTCGTCTAGGTAAAAACATCACTCAGAAAGCACTGGCTGAGGCAACGACGTTGTCGCTAAATACCATTAAGTCTCTTGAGTCAGGCCGTGGCAAACTTTCAGCCCTTATAGCAATTTTTAGAGAGCTGGAAGCTCTGGAGCAGCTGGATAACCTTATACCAGAGATTTCAATAAGCCCAATACAGCTAGCAAAGATGCAAGGCAAAATACGACAACGGGCGTCAGGAGAGCGCCTCAAAGACCAGGCAAAGGATGATGTGAAATGGTGAACAAGATTGACACCACCATTGTGAAATTATGGGGAGATATCGTTGGCGCAGTTGCATGGCTGGATGATCGTGCTTATGGAATTTTTGAATATGATAAGGACTTCCTTAAAAAAGAGCTTGATATTTCACCTATCAGGATGAGCTTAAACGATGCCCGCCAGGGTGACGGAAAATTCTCATTTTCATCGCTTAACAAGGAAACTTTTTTAGGTCTGCCCGGTATGCTGGCTGATGCACTGCCAGATAAGTTTGGTAACAGCATCATTGATGCCTGGTTGGCTCGCAATAGCCGGGATAGTTCCAGCTTTAGTCCTGTAGAGCGACTTTGTTATACCGGTAAACGTGGAATGGGTGCTTTGGAGTTTTTACCTACCGTAAATGACAAGTACGATGACCCGGTATCAGTAGAAATATCTGAACTGGTTAATCTGGCTCAAGAAGTTATGAACGAACGTAAAGGGCTAGACGTTCAATTAGGTGGCTCTGAGTATGAAAATGCCGATGCCATTCTGGATATTTTACGTGTCGGTACATCAGCAGGCGGTGCCAGACCCAAGGCAGTTATTGCCATGAATGACCAGGGAAAAGTCATGTCAGGGCAAACAGACGTACCCAAAGGCTATGAATATTGGCTATTAAAGTTTGATGGCGTTACGGATCTGGAGTTAGGTGAACCTGGAGGTTATGGCCGTATTGAATACGCTTATTACCTTATGGCAAAAGATGCGGGAATCAACATGACACAAAGCAAACTATTAGAGGAAAATGGGCGTGCGCATTTTATGACCAGACGCTTTGACCGCGTTAACGGAAGAAAACAACATATGCAGTCGCTATGTGGCTTAGCGCATTATGATTTTAATATGGCGGGCGCTTATAGTTATGAACAAGCATTTGAAGTGATGCGTAAATTACGCCTGAGCAAGGCTGAAGCCACTGAGCAATATCGTCGCATGTTGTTCAATATCATTGCACGCAATCAGGACGATCATACTAAAAATATTTCATTCCTAATGGACTCTGATGGAAGATGGAAACTATCACCCGCTTATGATGTGACTTATTCACACAATCCAGCGGGTAAGTGGACCAATCAACATCAAATGAGCGTGAATGGCAAACGCGATCATTTCACTAAGGAAGATCTGATCGCCGTTGGAGAATCCATTAGTCTATCGAGACCGAAAGAGATTATTAGTGACGTGATTGCCGCTGTTAATTCGTGGCCAGAATATGCAAAGAGTGTTGGCGTAAGAAAAACAGTAATCCTGAATATAAGTAAGCATCATCGTACTAAATTATAGTCACTCAAATGTCATCTGACATTTAGAAAAAGCCTTTCGACTTCAGCTGTTCACTAGGTACAGAATCGTCTCAAATTATCCATGACCAGATATAATGATACAGAATTGAAGGTCATAGACTAACTGGAGGAGGCTGTAAAAATACGGGTCTCAATCCAAATGGAACACATAGATGTCAAAGTTATAACGAATTAGCATCGCCCTTTTTTCGCCTGCCCAGGCGGACAAAACTTCGAACTGTTATTTTTATATCGGTAGTTATCGCTTCTATAGTAGTTATCACTTCTATAGTGTGTCTCATTATCTCTACTTTTATGTCGCTGACTATCACTATCGTCTGTAGTAACCGCAGCTCCAATTCCTCCGCCTAGAGCCCCGCCGAGAATTGCACCATCACGACCACCAATCTCATTACCGATCGCAGCTCCAGTAGCACCACCGATTCCGCCCCCAATGGCTGCATCCAATGTTGAGTTACCTGCACTCACATCAACGGCTATCAGTGTAACAGCTAAAATCAGATAACGTATATTCATGGAAAATAGTCCTATAATAACTTTAATAAGTAACTACTATTATCAGGCTTTTATCAGGAATATTTAGTGAAGCTGCTCACATTGCTTGAAAATAAAACAATATAAGGATTTCTAAAGTCGGTAAAAATCATTAATCCAACGCCATCAATCACATGATGCCCACTGAAAACAACAAAGGTAGCAAATATTAACCAATTCAGGTCACAAATAACCGGCTCCGATACTTTGTTTGGCAAAAATGAGCCATTACTTATTAAAGTTTTCACCATCGCGAAAATTACTCAAAGTATGAGTGTGCTTACCATCAGTAATACCATGATAAGCCCCATCACCGCCCGCTTTTATAAACTTACAGCTATCACCGCGTTTTGGATGAATGGTGCAATGTTTATTCTCTTCCAGCCACCATTTTCTTTTAGACGTTTTGTTGGTAAATAAAGCCTTAACATCATCTGCACTTAAGAACATAACGAACACCATATCAACCGTAAACACGGAGATATTACCATTGAACAATGTCTTCTGTTAAAAATAATCTATCTTGCTGGTCTGGGGATTGGTTTTGGTCTGACTGGTCTATGAGGTGGGCGAACGCCATAAGGAACTCGTCTCCAGTATTCATCACGATCTGAGTCATCAGAGTGCTGTTTGTCTTTTTGTTTGGTCGATTTTTGTTGTGCTTTAACACGCTCATTTTCTAATTGACGTTGTAACTTTACTCGCTCATCCAGTTCCTTGTCTTTTTCGATTATTTGCTCAAGTTTCGCTTTACTTCGAGCTTCTTCTTCCGGAGTCGTTTTTTCGATTTGTAATTCTTTTACGGGTTCTTTATTCGCTTTAACGGTATCAGTAAATTCGGTTACTCCCTGGGTATTCTGGTATTCATATACTTTTTGTACATTTTCTGCCTGTGTTTCGGCAATAGCACAAGTTTGAGCAATTAAAGCCATGAAAATGAAAATAAATAATTTAGGGTTCATTGTTCGTCTCCGTATAACAGTACCTGTTTTGATATCTCACACATAATGTTTTGCCATTGCTGCTATCTTACATAGCCTATTACTGAAATAAAATGGCTGATCGAGCCAGCTAATACAAAAAGATGCCAGATTCCATGAGCATGACGAAGCTTATTCATATCGTCCAGCACATAAAATACAACCCCTACGGTATATGCGATACCGCCGATAGTCAGCCACACAATTCCGGCGGTTGGAATAGCCGCCTGAAGATTACTGAACTCCAGTGTACACACCCAGCCCATCAAGAGATAAATGGGGATCTGCAGTAATTCTATCCGTTTGGGCATAAAGGTATCCAGCAATATGCCAATAACAGCAAGACTCCAGACAAAAGCCAACATAACAGGACCATTGCCATTACCCAGCGATACTAGCATATAAGGCGTATAGGTGCCTGCGATAAGCAGGTAGATCGAGATATGATCCAGTCTTTGAAATATTTTCTTAAGTTTAACAGGATGAAAACTATGATACAGTGTGGACATAGTATAGAGCACCACCAGCATCAACCCGAACAGAGTAAAACTGATGATAATTAATGGCTCTTTCTGCTGAATACTGATGGTCAGCAGTGAGCCAAACCCCATCAACGCCAGAACCGCACCCACTAAATGTGTGATGCTATTGAATTTTTCACCGTAGTACATAATGTCTTACTTGCAGTCTAGTTAAGGATTTTTAAACCAAAAAGTCATTACCAAGCAATCTCATAAGGCCGTATTCTGTTCCTGAAAACATTCGTTTAATCATCACACAA
>Ga0316204_10004555_pt1 | contig 24644 bp, 16 predicted proteins | sample 6monrhotite_MG_2_FD_205661 | JGI IMG/M metagenome (GOLD analysis project Ga0316204, IMG submission 205661) | Microbial mat bacterial communities from mineral coupon in-situ incubated in ocean water Damariscotta River, Maine, United States -... | ecosystem: Environmental > Aquatic > Marine >... | reverse complement strand
GATTTGGAATATAATAGCGATTTGCGCGCGGCATAGACCTTCTTCCTTGAAGCCTATATGTATTTGAGTTGATTCTATTAATTTCTACCTTAAGATGCTATCGGCGTTTTCTTAATTCAGCGTGAGAGAAATCGCTAAGAGTGGCCATTTTAATGCGAAAATGGTGTTTTTAAGGCTGAATAATGAAGGGATTTAAATACTTTAGTGCTGTTAATCAATGTGTTGCGTTGGTCCGACCCCGTTATTTCCAAGATTATCTAACTCGAGCTGAAGCAAGGCAAAGTATTTTTGTGTACATTGAAATATTTTATAATCGAAAACGAAGACATGCTTTTTTAAATTACATGACGCCTGTAGAATACGAACGAAAGCATGCATGAATTTTTTGGTCCGTTTTATTGGGGAAACCTCAGAGTGATACTCCTTTTTTTCATGACCCCCCTTTTTTTCAGTAACTAGGAAAATATGGAACAGAGTGAACCTACCCCTTTTTCACAAATCGGTAGCCTGTCGTACAGCCTCAACAGCATTGATGAACTCAATAGAATTTTCCACTTTACTTGCTTGTACTGGGCGCGAGAAAAATTTCTCAATATGGGCAGGATTCACCCTCTCGACCAAATACATCGCGGCGAGATATTCGGCCAACGGGTCTAGCGAGAAATGGTATTTATTTCGCGTTACGCCGACTTTTACTAAAATCCCCAAATCGTCGACTAAGTATCGCAGTAGCTCGCGAGCATTATTAACCAACGAAAGTGATTCAATTATTGAGTCTAGGCTTACTTCTTTTGGATAGAAGTCTGTCTTTGTACACTCCCAAGCAATTTTTTTGCATATATACTGAATCATATGGTCGGGATATCTGCTCTGATCTGATAATCGATTTAGATTATTTAGAAAAGCTAGCATAACACCAGGAATACTAATAGGTTCGTTAACGTCCGTATTAGGTCTCGAAATCATATCAGCATACATCTTGGCTATCACAATAGGAAAATCCCGATTACCCACAATTGACGAAAGCTTAGTACAGATCCGAAAAAATTCTGAATCATTGTATATATCACGTTTTCCTATTAATGATAGATAAGAATCGAGAAAAGAAGCGAGGTTTTCTCCACTGATCCTAACCGGTTGAACATCAACTATAGGTATTGACAAAGTGGAAGGTTTTCTCGAAGTCACGATCATTGAATTTATGAAATATCCAGGATTACTAGGATCAACAATGCCGATTTGCTCTCGTGATAACTCCGAAAAACTGTCAAAGATAATTACAATCTTCTTACGCCTCAATAAGGCTTCAAAAAATGGTTGCTCAATAGCTTCTTCTAGGTCCAATGCCGCACTCAAAATACCTCTGGCAAGTTCGCTTAAATTCGTTGCTTTCGACTCTCTGATAGAGGCAGGTTCTATTAGAACGGGAATAACACTTTCGGACATTAACATTTTCGCTATATTTAACGCTAATGTTGTTTTTCCTGAACCACCTTCACCAGAAATCCATACAAGACTTCGGCGAGACGAAAAAAGGGCGAAAATCTCCTCTCGAGTCATAGAAGAAAACGTTTCGCCTTTAATTCTAATAGGTCGAGACACATAGGTTTTTCGCTGGTTCACAGATACCAACTGCAGAAAATAGCGTTGATAGGACTCAATGTTAGCATTTGTCCACGCGTCAAGAACGCGAATTTTATTTACAAAAAACCCAATCACTAACAAATAGTCGACAGGTACACCTAGTTTTTTGAATAGACTTGCTACCGAGGTTTCTCCCTTATAGAGCAAGCTGCGAATTGCGAGCAAACGCAAAGGTGCAAACCAATATATTAACCAGACCATAAATACAATCATGGCAAATCCGGCTGCTGATGTAATATAAGTAGAATATTCGCGAATGAAATCTGAGAGTACTTTTCTCTGCTTCTCTTCTTTCATGACCGCAAGGTTGGTTTGAATTCCTTTAAGCATGAAATCAGGATATTTAGAGCTTGCATTCATTCTTTGGTAGACGTTCTCCAAGTCACTAGTAAAATCAAATGCCTGCTCCTTCCGTAAACCATCGGATACCGACTGAACGAGCCGAATAATCGGTAGCGGGTCATCCAACTCTTTATCAGCTAGAGAAAACAATGCACCAAGATAAGGCGCTGACTCGATACTGAATTCTTCGAGTCCATTTAACACTGACTCTGTATAGTCAGCACCGGACCAATTGAGCCAGTTAACCAGTCGGCCTACGCGATCGGTTGGTTGGAGAAGCCGCTCCGGTGCGACCTTGTCCAGTGTACGCATAAAGACCTCTACAAAATTCTCGTCCTCAAAAGCATCTTTAATCGAAATATCTTGTGGTATCGGCAAAGCACTAGCTTTTGACACTTGGGACATCAATTTTTTCAACTGCAATTCAGGATTTGCTAAGACATCGACTTTAACTCTAAGTAATTCAGACTCTACAGAGTTTTCTTTAAAAGAGTTTTCAATAATCTCAAGACTTAAACTCTTTCTTGATTCTACGGTATGAATTTCGAGTCCCGTATGACCTCCTGTGCCCAAAACTATTTCCGCCCATAGTCCGGTGAAGTTTCCACTCTTCTTTAGCCGATTCAAGGATTTCTTTAAGAATTCATCACTTATGGTTTTACCGACAGGTAAATCCAATTTATCGAATATATATTTGTCTTGGATAATACCGCCACTATTTACGAGTTGAAGAAACTCAATTCGCGGTAAACCAACACCTTTTCTAGTAATTGGTTTTTTAGAAGAATATTGGCTCCAATCAATTTTGCTAGCTTCGCTATAACCGATCTGATTTAAGTCGTTACCGCTACTTATGTCAGGATTTATTAAATAATCATGGGGCCGCAATAAAGCAATTTGTTTATCATTAGATGACTCGTACATCGACTCAAGCAATTTCACTCGGTTAATCGCATTGTCAATGTTATTTGGTCTTGGATTGGATTGATTGACCGCTATCAATACATCTGCTCCTGACTCTCTCGCAACATCTATCCCCAACAAATTTAGTCCAAATAGTTGACGACCGTACAACGAAACAGGTTCGAAATTGCCGAAGTCGCCAAATTTGTACCAAGCAGCTTGTACTGCAGAGGTAACACCGCCATTTTTAATAACAAACCGCTCACCAGTCGCTATGTCTGTAGTGATCACTCTGAGAGGAATAGCAAATTCATCGAAATTCCGACTTGGTTGTCTTAGGGTGAGATAACGAGAAAGAAATACTCCCAGCCCTAAATTACCTTCGTCATAGAGATTGGACTTGTGCAGTTCTAGAAGTGCTAGCTCAATATCATCAAGTGAATACCCAAGAGAGTAGAAGGCAGCAACGATCGCGCTCTGTGAGCTAGCAACTATAATATCGATCTCAATCCGTTCTTCTTCAAGTTTTCTTAGTATACCAACCGTGGAAGAAAGAGAATTAAAATCCCCATTAATAATCAATCCGACTTTTGGCCGCCCTTCCGCGCTAAGTGGAGCAGTCATAAGTAAGAATGTCAGAATTAAAATATTCCCTAATCTCGAATATTTTATAGTTGATTGAACTCCATTCAAATCAATCGTTCCTGTATTGAAAGCTATGTTTTAACGTGGCGGCTTTTGACTTAGAATGATAAAAACAATTCATAGAATCAAAAAAATACGCAACGGTCCTAATTTTTAGCTTAAAGCTAACCGAAACGAATAACAAGTGCCTGTTCGATCGTTTCGATGGTTTGACTAACATAAGGAACGAGTAATATTGCCTATTCGGGTAAAAATGCAGAAATAAAGGGTAAAAAATAGGGGGCATATTGAACCTATCCCTATTTCCTAACAATACCAAAGATCTTTTTTGTAGAGTCTTATCTGTTTAAACTTCTTGTCTATTAAAATAATGTGCCTGACCCGTTATTATTTAAGATTGGCAAAGAAAGACTTAAGCCCCAAATATTAGCCTAAGTATTTTTTGAAAGGCAGCAAAGAAAGGCTTGAGCCTAACCTTTATTTACACGAATCCTGTTTATGTATTGTATAATGTGCCTGACCTCTTTTCTTTCTCTCAGTAACAGATAAACTCGGAACGACAAATACTCCCTCCTCGCTAAGAATTTGCTTTGCCATTTTATGAACAGCTGTCTCAAAGGCAGATCTGCAACCTTCATGATCTTGAGAGGGATCATGTGAAAAGTGGTGGGCCATTTTAGTACCTTTTTTTGCCTGCAGTTTCTTATGGCAAGACGGACAAACACATCCACAGGCTAACCCAGAATCTACTGCTGTCACATCCATATATCTCCCATCTTTTAGTCCAAATGGGATTCTATTATCAGAAGCACTCAAATGACACCTCCATGCTCATATATCGACGGTCTCTACAAGTTAACGATCAAAACGCCCAATATTTAGTATTTAGCTGATTCTAATGAGGTTTATTAAGAGTTTAGTTGACCAATATTTGCTTTTCAGATAGATGAGTCGATCATATAACTTTGATAGAATCAAAGGAGTCCGAACCCCTTCGCCAATAACGCCAAAGAAAGACTTGCCCCATACGTTCTCTAAGTTGTGCTATCTCTACAAGTCGTTGGATACTTTAAAACCCTGTTGCTCAATACTCTTAATCACTTCTTCCGGTGGAACAAAGAAAAACTCTTTCCGCTTATTGACAAGATTTACTCGCTTCTCGGCGTACCTTTCATGCAATTCTTTTTCTAGTTTTGGCGCATCATCAGTATAAACGAAACCATGAACGTCAAACAACTCTGGAACTGAAGCGTCTCCAAGCTCTCTCACTCTGTCGTTAGGATCTACTCGTCGAGTCATACCTATCTTACACATATCTTGATCGAATGACTTATTATTTGAAATGATATACACAAAACCTGCTCTAGTCTGTTGGGCCATTGACACTGCTCTTTGCTCAACTTGCTGAAGTAGTTCCAGCTCTTTTCTATGTTTCGCAAGCGTTCTCTCTAACTCTGCTAGTTTTTCTCCCTTTAATGATTTGATTTTTTCCAGCTCTCTGGCTACCAGTTTTTCTTGAAACTCTCTTTTTTTGATTGCTTTCTCAGCCCCATCCTTTATTCGCTTTTCTTCACGTTCAGCTTCCCTTTGCAGCAGTCGCTCTTCCCGCAACTGCTCTTTGGCGTTAGCCTTCTCCCTGTCAAGTTCATATTTAATCTCTAACTCTCTAATTCTGACATTCATATAAGTAGGCATAAGATGAACATCGTACAAACTTGCTGTTTGATTAACTAGATCAAACGCCATCTTTATTCTAACCTTTAATCTTTCAATATTATTCCAATCGACTAACGCTAGTGCAGACTTACAGGAGTTATCAAAACATCGAAGTCGGAGCTTAATCTGTCGATTGGTTGCTTTATTGCCCTTTGCTTTACTTCCGTCAACTGCCCATTGCGTGTTACAAATACAAGCTTTTTTCAAGCGCACAAGCTCTTTTATTTCCTTACGAACATCTTTCAATAGTGGCTCAAGATACTCGACGGATTTACCTTCATGTTTGGACACGAAGACACTTTCGTCCACAGTTCCAATTCCTAGCTGATAAAAGCTACAGTACAGATCATTTTTTTTGCTCTTAGCTCGTTTCTCTTCATATTCAATTTGCATTGTTTTATATTTCGAAGCCACTTTTGATAGCTTTTTGTTCTGCTCTTCCACTGGCGAGTACTCTTCCTTTACTTTGAAGTAACTTTTTTGATAATTGCATTTTACAGTAAACAGATAGATATTTAGCCCGCATAGAGATGTGATGAACAAGGAAAGCAAGATTGTTGTATTCATGGCTAACCTCAGATTGATTCTGGCAAAGACGAGAGAAAGTCAACATTCTCTACTTTCTGATTCTCTAGCGATCTTCTAATCAGTTTTGACTCGCGGTATTCCTTGGCTTCGACATCGAAGTACCATGAAGACTCGAGCCCCATAGCCTTCATTTTTTCTTCAACCATCTCGGGCGATACACGAAAAAACTCCTTTCGATTGTTTTCTATGTTCACTCTGTGTTTGTGAAATGCATTGTGAAGTTCCTTTTCAAGGCTTGGCGCGTCTTCAACGAAGACCAATGTATGAACATCAAATCGAAAAGGAACAGAAGCGTCACCAAGCTCATTCACTCGCTCCATTGGCTCAACTCTGCGGGTCATTCCTATTTTACAGACTCCATGCCCAAAGCATCCAATATTTGATATGACGTACACATATCCGGCACGAGTGAGTTGTGCTTGCGAGATTGTCTTTTCTTTTTTTTCTTTCAGTTTTTGGATTGCTTTAACCATTCGCTCTAACTCTTTTTTTGAAGCGACTTGTTCACCTTCCATTAACACTTGCGCGAGAGCTTGCGCTTTTCGGAGTTCAGACTCCTTTACTTCTAATTCATATTCAATTTCATCTATTTCATCTTCAGCCCCCCCGTTACCTTGGGCTTTAAGTTTCGCTTTGTTCGCTTTACGTTCTTCCTTTTCATTGTTCCGACGAATGAGGTCTCCATGCCATATCTTTAGCTCTTCTTCCTTGAGTTTGAAATAACTAGTTTCGAGAGCCACACCGAATGGTTCGCCTAGGTTATCCAATTGTTCTTCCAATTTATTTAACTTCTTGAATGCGGTTGGAAAAGAATTGTGTCTCATTTGTTTTCTAATAACATCGAATTCTTCATTAAACGCTTTCAACATTAGGTGTCGAAACGCAGCGATCATTTGACCACCTTTTAGTTCATCGTTCTCGATGGTATACCTGCTCGGACCTTCCGTTGCGTTACCTGCTAGAGCCATATCCAGTTGCTTATTTTGGCTTTCCCCTATTTTTAATTTAAGAGATTCTGGATCATCAAAGCTATAGACTGGAGGACTGATCCCACGTCCGATTGCTTGAGCCTCTCTTAGGGAATTTGCATGATATTCCCTTATGCTATTCAGTGCAGGTACCGCTTTAATGATTTTCTCACTGACTTTCTTTTGCTCTGAGATCAGGCGCTTGACAGCGCTTTCTATACTCTCAATAGCCATTCGCGAGTTTAGCTCGATTTGATTTCTGTGAAGTTTATAAATAGCGACTGATAAGAAAATGGCAAGCGAAAATAGTATTACGCTAGTTAGCCATAGATACACATGAAAGTTTTCTATAGTTTGGTTCATCTCAAATATTCCTTTATTGATGTGTGATTACACAAAATCTGTATTTGTAGTCTCATAGCTAATTCCTAGATTGAAACGAACCTTTAGAGCAGTACGCTCAAAAAGCGCCCGGAACCACTCTTACACCAGCTATTTAGCTTATTAACTCTTTCCGCAACTTCCTACCAACTGATTTTTAATTTAGTCGCTCAAAAGATTCAAACCGTCTTGCTAAGTAGTCTTTATCCGGTTTAAGTTGATTATTTTTAGGAACATAAATTTTGGCCCCTTCATACATGGAGAAATAATTACTAATAACATCACTCCCCTCGATAAGTTCAAACTCCCTTCCTAAGTGAATTTTGTAATCTGGGTCAATACCAAGTAATTGCGAATCATAAGCTCTATGATGCAATCGATTCAGTGCTATACCATTAGAAACAGTCTGCTTAGGACCAATTTCTTTATCAGGAATAATATGTGCAGCTTCTATTAGTTTGGGAATAGGCAGGCTAGTTATAGCGCATTTATTCTGATAAGCTTGTAGTACATTATGACGAAACGAAGCTTGATGAAGTCTAACGTTTGACTCTCTTACCAAATAACGACTTTCAATATCACCCGCAATAGTATATTCAAACTCTCCATCACTTCTCTTAGATTGGTTAGCCTTTCCAACTGATACAACTGAATACCCTTGCTCTGGAAATATATCTTTAATAAAACATGGCCATAGTGCTTTATAAACTGCTGGAGCTACAGCGTGAAAATAGATAAATGGCTGACATAATTCCTTTGATTGCCATAAGTATTTATTACTTCCTGCCCTTGGATCTCCAGTTTGCAACGAGTAATGATAAAAGCCGTCTTCTTTTAACTGATCATTGTATATATTTATTTGACCATCTCGCGGCATTGTTGTCTTTATGCTTAAAACGCCTTCTTTCATCTGCTTGGGTTTGAAAATACCCTGAACTTGATTTTCGAAAAGGATAGATTCACTATCAACCTTAAATCCTTTCCGAATTTCAGCAGAAGGTATGGTGTCTCCAAACAGCGACTCAAGCTCTTTCACTCTAGCAAAAGCAGCATTTACAATTCTTATATCCATATTCTCATTCTATTTACGTAATACCTTAAGCACTCTTATTTTTGAGTTACCAAAGAAAAGTTCTGACAAATCAATTCTCTTTTCCTCAAGTTTCGTGGGCTGGTTGGAGAGTTCTTAATTCGTCATCGGGCTACACCTATCAACACCCTCCCAGTATGGTTTCCAAACATTTGGCTTCTTACAATTATCTCTATCTTTGATTTGAGCAGCTGTAAGCCAGGTATCTGGGTAAGCTATTTCTTGCGGTAAAATAGTACTGGCAGACCCCCTAGTTAAACTAATAATGCTCTTTGCAAACCTAGCTCCTGTAAGGTCAGCTCTTAGAAGGATAGCATCTGTTAAGTTAACATCTGTGAGATCTGCACCTATGAGGATCGCATCTGTGAGATCTGCTTCTGTGAGGTCTGCTCTATGAAGACTTGCACCTGTGAGATTTCCTCCTGTAAGGTCAGCCCTTAGAAAGATCGCATCTGTAAAAATAGCATTTGTAAGATCTGCGCCTAGAAGGTTAGCTTCTGTAAAGTCTGCTCCTGTGAGATCCGCTTCTGTAAAGTCTGCTCCTGTAAGATTAGTTCTTATTGGAATTCCTGGTTTGTTAGCCACCATGGGAATTAATGGTTTGAGATTTGTTTCTATAAACTTAGACTTTGTGAGGTTAGCCCACCTGAGGTCAGCTCCTCTAAAGTCAACTCTTGTGAGGTTAGCCCATCTAAGGTCGGCCCTTGTGAGGGTAACCTTTTTGAGGATAGCTTCTGTGAGATCTGCATTTCCTAGTTGAGCCATGACTAGGTCAACTCCTCTTAGATCAGCCTTCTTGAGATTAGTATTTATAAGGTTAGTCCCCGCGAGCTTCGCACCTACGAAATTAGCGCTTGTGAGGTTGGCACTTGTGATGTTAGCTCCTCTTAGGTCAGCCTCTGCAAAGTTTGCCTTTATAAGGATAGCCCTATCAAGCTCATTACTTCTGATTATAACCTTTGTGAGGTTTACACCCGTGAGGTCAGCGCCTGTGAGATTAGCAAAGGTAAGTTTAGCTTTTGTAAGGTTAGCATTTGTTAAGTTTGCACCATTGAGCTTAGTCTTTCTGAGGTCAGCCCCGGTGACGTTAGCGTTAGTAAGATCGGCCCCTCTAAGATCAGCATTTGCAAGGTTAATCTCTGAGAGGTTAGCATCTGTAAGGTTAGCATTATGAAAACTTGCTCCTTTAACGTCTACTTTTTTAAGATTGACATTGCTAAGATTAGCCTCGCTGAAATCTAGTATCCTAGTGAAATTAGCTATCCAAATAGAACAAATGAAAAATACACTTATGTAAGCAATTAGTATAAAAACACTAACAACTTTGTTAACCCGTTTCCATAATTTAGCTAAATGGGTTAGCGTCAAACTTAAAAATACTACGGACAGTATAATATTTATAATGTGATGAAATATCATACTACCGGACGTAGTTCGAGCGCTAAATACTAGAATACTAATAGGTACAAGCATGTAAAAAACTAAGTATGTTAAAAAGCGAGAAAAGAATCCATCACAATTGAAAATATATGGAAGACGGTACAGATCGTCCTGGCCAGAAACTGGCAAACTCGATTCTAGCCGTTGATGTAAAGATATAAAAATATGACTATAAATAAGCACACCTATCATCAATAAAGGTCCCGCAATAGTGAAACTTGAAAATGGCACTTTCCCTACTCCAAAAGGTAAAGGAATCGAATGGGTACCTGTAATTACAGCAATGTCAGGGGCTCCAACAACAGTTATTGCACAAAAAAGACAGGTAACTAACAAGATCCTGAACATCACTCTCAATGTTAGAGAAATCTCTTTGTGTTGCCTATTCCAACCTTCAGCATCCAAGTTTTCTATTTGTGTATAAGGCTTATTCTTCATAGACATGTCTATAGTCAGTTATTTACAAATTCTTCCGTCAAGATCGGACTATCCTCATCTTTCGGTATTTTATTAAAGAGGCTAAAAAAACACTATTTCTCACACTAATCTAACGTAGTAAGACCTAAAGTAACACAGTTAGCTATGGTAATACTCTTTGAGAGTAAGTATTACGACTGTCCTGGTCGGTCTATCTATTAGTTTAGAGCCAGTCGAAATTAATTGGACTATTGTAAGCTAACAACTGGAAAGTAAAGAGTTTCCCTGTGACATCCGTTTTGATAAACTCGCTCATTTTTTTCTTCCATACATTATAAACGTATTAATCGTTACCTATTACATTCTAACAAATCGAATTCATTTCCAAACACGCGCTGAATCTGAATCATAGAATGAAAAATTGAGTGTTCTTTTAAATGTACGATTTTGGCTCATTAAAGCAGCTCGCTGTTTGATCGCTTTATTGTTTGGACTATTTTCGTCGCCATGTAAACCAACGTAAAGATGTTCTATTTTTCCCTTTTCTATAGCTTTAAGAATATGTTCGTCATTGGCGGCCAGTGAGTGACCGTGAATAAATAGCGCTCCTTGGATGCTAGAAAAACTTCTTTTTCCCTTTGCTAGATATTCACTATGCATAATCTTGTTGAGCTTTTCATCGCTTGTACCCTCTGCAACAAATAAAGGAAAATAGTTTCTTTCAAGAGCATCTCGTATTTGTTCGATAAGACGCTGGCCGGTATTCACCCAAGTGTATTTCTGGATTTCAACTCCTGCGTCAAAAACATGTAGCGCACCATGCAAGTACCAAATGTTTTGTTTTCTACTGGTTCCTGACTCCCAAACAACATATTCAGAGTCAAAATCATTTTCAGGTTTTCTAAAACCATCATCTGCTTTCATTTTGACTTCATAGTCATCGTGCATAACAGCCCAATAAAGAAGCAAATCATAGTTCAACGTATAAACATTATTGAAATTAGACAGGAAAATTCTGCAATTGGAGTACTCTTCATCTTCGATTTCTCCCGGCCAATCAGGGTGACTCGAGGCAATAGCCTGAACAAGCACCTCCCTAAGACCATCCGCATCCATTCTAAGTTGTTCAATTAAATCTGAATCAACTCCATTGTATGCAGCTAAAACTGAACTCGCGTCTCGTCAAACCTTTATAACCTTCTCAAAATCTTGTGTACCTAGAGCGTCAAATGCTAATCGAGCCGATTCAGATAGTTTACTAAAATCTGCCCTTTCAAATAATTTGCCATACACGAATATATCAGGCCTACAAGAAATGCTGAATCCATTTCCAAGTAGTGCATGTCTTTTGTTGTATTTTCGCGCATCATCGATTGCTTGTTCAAATTTAAGCATGCTAATCCTTTAGTATTTATAATTAATGAAGTAAATAGCCAACCTCTTTCAGCTAATTAAAGGAACGATATATTCTCAGAACTGCCGATTAAAACCCCGTCCCCTGCAACGGCCAAAAATCCATCAACAACGGAATCGAAACAAAAATAATCAAAATTTACAACGGCAAATCGTTAGGGTCAAGTCTATCGTTGCCACATCAATTTTAGCCCCTCTCAACTCCCCTCTTACAACTGCCAAAAAATAGAATGATGCCACTCTATTTTTTACGTCTCTATCAATTTTCACTTTTACCCAACTTCATCATATCTCGTAAGTCCCTTAACATATCCTGCGCATCACCGACCTTCATATTATCCAAAACATCTCTAAGACTTTCAGTTTGACCCATCATCGCCTTGGCACCTCCAACGATTGATTTCTGCAAATCATTGAGTGGCTGGTGCGAACAATCCAATTTCTCCTGATCGGCCGGAATAGATTTGGCGAGTTTCGGACTTGGCCAATCATCTGGATGACGTTTTTCTGGTGAAGTGAATACACTCGAATGAAATTCTGGAGAGGCTTCAACACGCGCCGTAAGTGGCGGAAATTTATTTGGGGCAGTTTTTGCCCATTTTTGCTGCATGGTTTTCATAAACGACGTATGATCCATTCGATCATTAACCACAGTATTCTTGGCGATATTGGCGGAGACCATAATCATTGGCACTCGAATCCCAAGTCGGTCATAGTTGAATCCCATCCAAGGCTTTTTACCATCCAAACAAGGTGCAACAGCATCCACAGGTGGTGCAACATGATCGTAACAACCGCCATGCTCGTCAAAGGTAATAATCAAAAGCGTGTTCTTCCAACTACTGCCTTTACCGTCCTTGCCACCTTTTGATTTTTTAACCGCATTGTAGATATCGAGCACAAACTTTTCGCCTAATAGAACACTACCGATTGCCTCTTTCCCATCAATAAGTGTTTTGTTGTAGGATGAAGGATGCATGTCATTGTGATTAAGAATAAACCGCGGCTCCACAAAGGAATAAGATGGTAACGTTCCGTTTTTGCAATCATCCATAAAGTCATTGTAAACATTTTTAAAATGAGAAACGTGATCTTTAAGCGCTCTAAAATGAATGATTCCTGTGAGCGGGATAATATCGTCGGTATAAATTTTCCAAGAAAGCTCGGACTCAGAATCTTGAATTTGATTAAATATCGTTTTACCAATGCTATCTTCAACCCATCCAATGGTATTTTCTAATTCATGCGCCGTATCGGAAGAAGCACCATTGACCACATGTCCCCATGAAGTGCCAGCATTCCAAAAAGCACGGTTGCACCAAGTTTGGCTTGGGACAGAACAGTACCATTGATCAAACACCGCAAACTCAGTTGCTAAAGTAGATAGCACCGGAAGAGCGTCGGGATCAAAACACTGCATGATTTGAGCGTATTTCTCAAACTTAGGCGATTTAGGAGGATGCTTGGTTTCGTTGTAAGTAAGGTTTTCGATATAGTCGGTAACAAACCCTTTCATTGAGGCAGGAGGAACTGGACTGGGTAAATTATAAGGTGGATGCTTGTCACCCTTGTTCTCGCAGTCAGGTTGGTTAAACAATTGAGTGTTAACGTGTGGATAGGTTTCGCCTGGATCTGGAAACGGTTGAAAATAATTACTCGTTAGGCTGACAGCAATCTCCGTTTTGTTGTCAGGATTATTCGGTGCATCTGTTGGAATTGGATTTGTCAGATCCGGTTTAATAACGCCATCTTTAAAAATACCATTAAAGCTTTTTCCCAAAGGAGCCTCGGCTGGGACACCGTTAGGGTAAAGACCTCCCAAAATGTTATCGAAAGACCTATTTTCGAGCATTACTACGACTACATGATCAAATGAATCCAACATATCCTTCATTGCAAATTCTCCTTAAACAATCACTGACAGATTTATCAGCTGTTCTATTAACCTCTATGTTATGGCAAGTTTACTAGTAACTTTCCTATCTCCCAGCTCCTTTCCCTTCTACTAGCAACTAGCAATTCGATTTTTAATTACAACGGCCAAAACACCATCAACAACGGAATCGAAACACATATAATCAAAATTTCCAATGGCAATCCCATCCGCCAATAATCCCCAAATCGATAACCACCCGGCCCCATAATAATGGTATTGTTTTTATGCCCAATGGGTGACAAAAACGCGCAAGACGCGGCGACCGCCACTCCCATTAATAAGGTATCTGGATTAACATCAAGACGAGCTGCAATCGACACCGCAATAGGCGCTGCCACCAAAACCGTAGCGACATTATTTAGCACATCCGATAACGTCATAGTCACCACCATCAACAACACTAAAATAGCCACTGCAGGCCAACCTTGGGTACTACTCACAATCACCTCAGCAATTAATTCAGTACCACCCGACTGTTCCAATGCAGCACCAATGGGTATCAAGGACGCCAGCAGAATGAGCACAGAGCCCTGAATAGAATCATAAGCTTGTGACAAGGAAATAACCTTAAGCAAAAGATAAAGCACCACACAGGCTGCCAGAGCAACGGTTAAATAAACATAACCAAAACTCGCCGCTAAAATGGCCGCACCAAACAGAGAAATTGCCAACCAGGCTTTATCATGTTGAGTCACTTGTAAATCACGAGGCGCCAATGGCAAAACACCTAACCAATTGATCACGTCATCGATTTGATCTTCATTACCCATCATCAATAAAACATCACCGGGCTTAATGATCAGTTTACGAACGCGATCTCTAAATGGTTTCCCTTCACGTGACACCCCAAGCAACATAATGCCGTGTCTATAAAGAAGGCGAATGTCTAACGCGGAACGACCAGTAATACGGGATTCTAGTGGAACCGTAGTTTCCACCATGGATAAAGTACCCGCCAAAACACCATTGTGTTTTTTAGATCGTGAGAAGGATAGTTTTAATGCCGTGGCAAAACTCTCAACCGCTTTTGGACCCGCTTCTAAAACTAACAAATCACCCTTACGAATAGTTTCACTGAGTGCCCTGCCCGGTAGTCGCTTTCCATTACGCACCAGCCCTAGAATCATCACATCGTTTTCTTCAGCCAAATCGCTCAATTCTTTACTGGTTTTCCCGATAGCAGTGGAACCTTCCGACACGCCGATTTCAACCACATAACCTTCAAGATTACTTAGCTCATTACCTGCATTGTGTTTGGTCCGATCCGTCGGTACAAAACGCCAACCAATAAAAGCGACAAAGGCTAAACCCGCAATAGCGGCTCCGAGTCCGACATAGGCAAAATCAAACATACCATAAGCCTCTCCTAGCGCAGTCTCTCTATACTGGGAAATTACAATATTCGGTGGTGTACCAATAAGCGTCACCATACCGCCAAGAATGGTGGCAAAAGAAAGTGGCATCAGCGATAACGCCGGAGAACGTTTTGCTTTGTTAGCCGCCTGAATGTCAACCGGCATTAACAAGGCCAGCGCCGCAACGTTATTCATAAACGCCGAAAGCACCGCTCCAAGAAACCCCATAGATGCGATGTGCAATGGTAAAGGCCGATTGGAATCAATCACGCGACTGGTCAGCATTTCGATGGCGCCCGACTGAGACAATGCACGCGAAACTATTAACACCAGCGCGATGATAATAACCGCCGGATGACCAAATCCAGAAAAAGCCTGTTCGACCGGAATAACCCCTAGTAACAACCCAACCACCAACGCTGCAAAGGCCACCAAATCATATCGCCACTTGCCCCACAGCAACATGCCTAATACCGAAGCCATTAAGGCAAATAATATCGCTTGTTCATTGGTCATAGTTGGTAAACTCTTTTCATTGTGTTTTTATTGCATTAAGAATGATATTGAGAATTCAGCATTCAATAATGCGACAGACGCGCAAAGCTTGGCAGTAAGGATATGAGATGGCATTCGTCGACTAGTAATCTTTTACCGTAAAGCTGGACGCCTCCACTCCTGCCATTCTTGATGTACTGAGCATAACAGGCTGATTTAATTAAGTAAATGGAAGGAAAATACAAGTCACAAGTTGTGAGTAGCATGGATCTGATTAAGAGTGAAAAACTTTCGCTGCGCTATGCTCTACTGCGAGTCCGTTTTGTCCAAATCCACAAAAGGAACCAAAAATGCTTCTTTCACTTCGACTCCGCTCAGTGATCTTTTATCTTGGTATACAAGACACCCCACGACCAAGCCGGCTGAGCGTAGTCGAAGTCTTACATAGGCTAGATATAAACACCCAAGAGTCAGTTTTGGGTTTCCTCATCCTGAGGGAATGAAGATCTAGCTTAAGTTCGCCGCCGCCCACAACACCCGTATTACCGACTCTTCCTCCAATCAACTCTGAGATGCACTTTATGGGTGGTCTTTTGACGTTTATCGGGTACTGGGTGATAGTCTTCTGCCCTGCCGCCAGTGGTGGTGGCTTTAACTAACTGACGTTGCTGCTCAAAGCTCATTAGCTTACTTTGATGGTTAACTGCCGCTTGGCTAACTTTTTGAGCCGTCCAGGTTCCAAAATAGCCAGCGGCAGTTTGTAAGTTACCTTGCGCAAAACCAACATTATTAATAACACCCTGAAAACTATAAAAATAATCCGGAGAAACCATTTGAACATTGCCAAAAGAATCAGCCACACCATAAAGCTGTATCGTATTTAGAAACCCCCATTGATAAAACTGAAAGACACCTTGAACATTTCCATTTGGATAAATAGTAAATGCGATCGCGGACCCCAAGCTGTCAACACCTTGATAATTGCCCACCAAACCCGCATCACCACCATCGCCATTATCAGGAATAAACGGGTTCGTTCCTTGCATTAGTTCAGCACCGTCGCTCACCCCGTCACCATCGGTATCTGGATTTAACGGATTTAAACCGAAAGCCGCTTCAAAATCAGTTAAACCATCTCCGTCGGTGTCATAGTTAGACGGATCTGTACCCAGCCAAAAATATTCAGTGTAATCGTCAACACCATCACCATCCGCGTCCGAGGGAGTTGCTGCTCCCGGCGAAGTTGGAATTCCTCCGGGTACTTCTGTGGGAACTTCTGGTTGAGTGGGAACAACGCTTCCATCATTGGAACCATAAAGCGACTGTATGGTTGAAATATCCGAAGAACCTAGTTGCAGTTTAACTTGAGAAACGTTGTAACTTGGAAACATAATTGAAGAGGTCAACTGGCTGTGATAAAGCCCTAAACCGTGACCAATTTCGTGGATCACTACTTCAAGAAACCTAACCTGTGAACTGTTGGCATTATTGCCAGCCCAGTTTTCGCCTTCGTCAAAATGGCAGTCACCGGTATACGCAACACCAAAACTCGACGACGGCGGATAATAACAGTGAGCAAGTACCCCGCCAGGACCATTAAAAGCGATGTCCGAAGCACTAGGACAGGCTTCGCCGATCAACGAGTAAAGGCTGCAATGAAAATCAAAACCAAATCCCAATACCAAATCTGCTTGACCCGCACTAGTCACCTCAGAAAAATTGAGCGAAGTTACCTGAGACCATGCATCAAATGCTTGGCTAATAAATTGGTCTTGCTCGGTTTGGCTAAGATCACTGGAATAGTTGGCGATAAAATAAGTGAGTTCACTTTTTTGCCATTTTGATTGCTGGGAGAAACTGGAAAACACCGCTGACTGCGCTTCACTGGGCAATGGGTCGTATATTTTGGCTGCGACCTGTTCGATTTCTTCTTCTGGGTCGTCTTCTGACGAAGAACAACTCAGAAATAAACAGAGTAAAACCAAAGGCACAATGATTTTCTTTAGGATCGTAAAATAAGGCGATACAAATGAATAATCGTTTAACATGGAAAATCCCTCTCACTTAAATCAGCCTACCTAAATAGCCCGATTGTTAGCTCAATACTTTCAAGTTACTTTCTCGTGTAAATCAAAAGCGACCTTTCCCCTTAATTAAAACTAAACGTAATTTACTTTTTATTAGATAAGACTAGTAGCAATGTGAACAATAACTAGTTTATTAGCTTTACTATTCTTAGTACATAGACAAAAACCGATTAACTCATTTTGAGATAACTCACATTACCTAGCAATAGACTCACAATCCATAACCCATAACCCATAACCCATAACCCATAACCCATAATCCATAATCCATAATCCATAATCCATAATCCATAATCCATAATCAAGAAGCTGATTAGAGTCAAAGCTCTCTAAGGTCAAGTCTTTCGTTACTATACCTCTTTACTCTTTTGCTGAGAGGAGATGTTTATAGTGGAAATAATTGCGAGTACCGAGTAATGGATTGTGAGGCTTCGACTGCGCTCAGCCGGCTTAGGGGATTAAATATGAACAGGTTTCGAGCGACTGGGTTTTAGTCACTAGCTAGAGAATTACGATTAAGAGCTCCCTTTCCTTGCCCCAGCTCCTTTCCCTTCTACTAGCAACTAGCGAGTCGCGACTTATATTCTTGCTCTCCCAACTTCCTTCAATTCTACGAGCAACTAAATTCTATCCTGTACTTTGCTTGACCAATAACAACGCAATTTCCTGCTGTGCATGAACAAATGATCTTATTTTAAGATGAGATAATGCTACCCGCTCCTCTAGACTATTAATTTTCACTACTAAATGTACCTCTGGATAGAATTCCAAAACCGACTCGCAGATGATTGTTTTCTCCTTAATATTATTAACAGTGACTACTACGCTATTGGACTGCATAACATTTAACGATTCTAAAACAGGCTGCTTATCCAGATTACCAAAATAGGCTTTGTAACCGCGCTTTCTTGCTAGCATTACGTGATGGAGATTATTGGAAACTATTAAAAAATCCACCCCTTGCTTATCCAGCTCTTTGGCTACGATTCGTCCAAGAATAGCAAAGCCACACACAACAGTATGCCCCTTGGCTTTAACTGGTGTAATTTTGTCCGCCTCAAAATATTCAACCACGAACATTGAGGCAATTCGATAGATGTTATTTACCATTAGTGGTGTGATAATCATTGACAATACGGTAATTAAAATCAAAAAACTACCTAATTCACTTTGCAGTAATTTATGATTAATAGCTAATGCAAAAATAGCAAAAGAAAACTCGCCAATTTGGCAAAGCGCAATTGCCGTTTTAGTTGAGTCGCTTTTGTTGGATGTTTGCCGAATGATAAAATAAATGATGATTCCTTTGATAACTAGTACCAACACCAGTACGGTTAACACCAAATAGAAATCACTTATAAAATACGCAACATCAATTTTAGTTCCAATGGAAAAGAAAAACGCGCCGAGTAAAATATCTTTATAAGATGAGATGTCTGATTCTACTTTAATATGAAAGTCTGTTTCTGCGATAATCATTCCTGCAATAAAGGCGCCCAGCGAGTAAGTGAAGCCCATCTCATGGGCAAACAATGAAGCCCCCAGAACAATTGTAAAAACTGAACACAAAAATAGCTCTTGCATTTTGGCACCGGATGAAAAGTGCAACAACCAAGCAATGATCTTTTTACCCAGTGTAAACATAAACAAAATGATGATACTAGCGTACATCAAAGTTTTTAACAGTACTCCGGTTAACGATAACTCATTACTTGAAAGAAACGTCATTAATAGTAAGATTGGAATAACCGCTATATCTTGAAACACTAAAATAGCAACTGATTTTTCACCATAAGGTGTGACAATATCTTTCGAGCTTTTTAAATAAGGAAGTACGATTGCAGTAGATGACAAGCTGAATGCCAATGCAATAATGACTGAAGAAATTGGGTCTAGAAAAAAACCATAAAACGCGACAAAGAATATAACTAGCGAGCTAACAATGACCTGCATCGTTCCATCGACAAAAATGAGATTTTTCATTTTTCCTAGCCTAGCGAATGACATTTCTAGCCCGATACTGAACATCAAAAAAACAATTCCAAACTCGCCAATTAATTCCAAAGAATCTAGCCCGCTTTCACTATCAAAACTGAACAAGCTACTCACCAAAACACCGGTAATGATGTACCCGATAATATGAGATATTGAAAGCTTACTCAGTAAAATATTGATCACGCTGGCTAAAGCTAAAGAGATTACAATGATGACTAAAATAGAATTCATATAATTCCCATTTTTCAGTAAGAATCGACTTTATGCTAAAAGAATTGCGTATTCTCGGAAAACTAAAGTGATTAAACAAAGCAAAGCTTATTTTCAAGTTGGCTACTGCATAATACATACCAATAAGCATTATTTTGATTAGAATGACCAGCGGCTAGATCTGATGCGCCTTAGAGCTGCTCGAGCTTTTAAAATTTGTCTATTTTCTCTATGATGTTGCGTTGTTTTATCACTAACTCTGGCTAAAAAACAACCGACTGCACCAAATGGGACAGACAAATCTAGCTTTAAGCAAATGTACAAGAGAGCATTTAAACTTGATCAAACCTTATTAATATATTGAATTTTTAGACCTATCTATCTCAACCATCCCATATTTATGTCCAATTTAGTGTATTTGTTCACAAAATACACAAACGATCTAACCTAGCTCTACTTAGTTGTGCGAATCGCTGGCATACTCCCGCCCAATAAAAAGAACATGGTCATCAGACCAAATACAACTCTCACGGATAGAGTTAATTTGAGGCAAACAAAACATGAAAACCGTACTACCCAACCCGAAAAAGGTTGCCGGTTTCATCGACCGGCTCAATCCTAGCTCCATTGGTTATAGCTGTATGACAGTGTTTGCACTGTATGTTGTTTCAGTATTTATCTTCTACCAAGCTTTTACCACTGAGTTTGATACTAGTAGTGAGTTAGAAGGCGTGCGCACAGCGATATTCTGGTTTTTATCGCCGATCTTATTGAAATTTGCTATCCAGTTAATTTCCTCAATATTTTACCCGGTGATTGAATCACTTCGCGAAGGAAGAAATTTACGCCCTTTTAAAGGCAAAGTTTCAGTCATCATCCCTGCTTATAATGAAGAAGTTGGCATAGAGAAAACCATTCGATCCGTTATGAACTCGGACTATCCTAATTTCGAAATCATTGTATTGAATGATGGTTCAACCGATAGTACCGAACAGCAAATTATGCGTTACATCGACCAAGCCAAAGAAGATGGAAGCTACCGACAAGATATCCATTATCGGCGGTTAAGTAATGGTGGTAAAGCCAAAGCATTAAACCGCGGTTTACGCATCGCAAGTGGTGAAATCATTATTACGATTGATGCCGACTGTGTCGTCGATAAAAGCGCAATTAGTGAAATGGTTAAAGGCTTTAAACATGCTGAAGTGGGCGCAGTTGCCGGAAACGTGGTTGTCGGTAATCGTAAAAAACCAATTGAACTGATCCAACAACTCGAATACTTGTGTGGATTCTTTTTTAGACGAGCCGACTCTAACTTTGATTCAGTATTTATTATTGGTGGAGCGGCGGCCGCTTATCGACGTTCGACACTCGATAAGGTAGGTGGTTTTGATCAAGAAATAATTACCGAAGATATCGAAATGTCATTACGCATATTAGGCCATGGCTTTAAAACCCGTTATGCCGCAAATGCTGTTGTCTACACCGAAGGACCTTCTGATCTTAAAGGGTTGTGCAATCAACGATTGCGTTGGAAATATGGCCGTTTGGTGACCTTTTTTAAGCACCGAAATTTATTTTTTAATTTCAACCAACAACCCAGCGTTTACTTAACGGCTTTTCTATTACCGTTAGCTGTTTATGCTGAAGTTGCATTGTTGCTAGAAGGTTTCCTGCTGACTATTTTCTATAGCTACACCATCCTAGCGCAAGACTATTTTCCAATGGCAATGATGATCTTATTTACCAGCGGAATGATTTCAATGCAAATAATGGCGGATAGTAAAAAACGATTCCATCTTAATTTGTTGGCCCTAGCACCTGTTGCTTGGATAATTTTTTATTTTATCGATGTCATTGAATTTCAGGCGCTGATTAGAAGCATTAAACGCGTTATAAAAAAGGAATCTTTAAAGTGGCAGAAATGGAATCGCGTGGGAATTGTAAGATAGAGATTTAGTTTTTTAAAATCAAGCTGGCTGAGCGTTATCGTACTGCATAGTCGAAGCCCTGCCCTCACTTCGACTGCGCTCAGTGAACTTTTTATTTTAAACGAGCTTCCATGTACATTTTCAAGCTGGCTGAGCGTAGTCGAAGCCTTTGAAATAAAACAGACAAAAGATTTCACCACAGAGGCACGGAGAAGAGGCTTAGATAATTTCGATTGGTAGATATCCAAGCTGGCTGAGCGTTGTCGTACTGCATAGTCGAAGCCCTGCCCTCACTTCGACTCCGCACTGTCAACTTGTCCCCTTTACACAGGGAGAGGATATCTGTGTGACGCCCTGAAAGGCGACCTAAAAAATAGCGAGTCCCTCGATCAAATCTCAGCTTTGAATACTCTTTATGGCGATAAACTTGATATTAATTGCGAGCAATTCTATTATTCTTAGATAACTAAGTTAACTTGATGTGATATCGGGCACTGCCCTATTCCTAAATTAACTCGCCGCCTTGGCTTACATAGCCACTTAATCGGACTGTTGAATTGAACATTTGGTTTACAAAAGTTCTTTCCGTTACCTCACTTTGCATTCTCATTGCACCGCCAATCAGTGCTTCTTCATCCATAGAACTTAATCAAGACACTTCAGCAGCTTCAACTGAAGAACAAGACAAAGATAAAAATAATTCTCGCGTAGCAAGTGTTTACGATCTTTCATTGGAAGAACTCCTTAAATTAAAGCCAGTACAAGTCACCGCTCGCAAACGAACTGAATTAATTAAAGATGTTCCGGCATCTGTTTCAGTATTAGATCAAAACCAATTAGAAACTTACTCTTCTGCAGCAAGAGACATTCGTGCGCTCAGTGCTCGTAGCCCATCACTCCAAGTAGAATCGTCGTTTGATCGTTTGTTCCCACGATTCTATTTACGCGGATTAGGAAATACTGACTTTGATATCAACGCCTCTCAACCAGTCTCATTAGTGTTTGATGGTGTGGTTCAGGAAAATCCAATGTTAAGGGGTTTTCCGTTATTTGATATGCAACGAGTCGAAGTATTAAGAGGCCCTCAAGGCACTCTTTTTGGCAATAATACTCCAGCTGGAGTGATTAAGTTAGAATCCGTGCGACCACAGCCAGGAAACTTTACTAATGCGACGCTTAGTTATGGCACTAGTAACACCATTGATTTTAATGGTGCGATTAATTCACAGCTTAGCAATGAACTGATGACTCGTCTTTCTCTGCTCTATCAACAACGCGATAACTGGATAGACAATGCCGCCCCTGGCTTTGAACAATCAAATGTATTAGGAGGGTTTGACGAAGTCGCACTGCGTTTGCAGCTTAACTACAAAACCAATGAAAAGCTCAATTGGCTATTTAATTTTCATGCTCGCGATTTTCAAGGAGCACCTGCCGTATTTAGAGCCAATATTTTAGATCAAGGTAGTAATCGTTTAAATCAGAATTTTGATAGTGATACGGTATTTCTTGATGCTGCTCAACGCACCGAACAAATGCTAACTAATCAAGGTGGAAGTCTAACCGTCGATTATCAGTTTGAAGATTTATTACTCACCATAATCAGCGGCTATGAAAGTGTTGAAACATTTTCTGTGGGTGATGTTGATGGCGGTTATGGTGCGGTGTTTACTGCGAGCTCAGGTCCTGGAGTAATCAGTTTTCCCGCAGAGAATTCATCCAACATTCCAAAACATCGTCAGTACACTCAGGAGATCAGATGGTCTAGTAAGAACAAAGGAAATTTTGGTTATCAATTTGGCGCTTTTGCTTTTGAGGAAAATCTTTTCATTAGAAACCAGAGCTATGACTCACTAAATAATGGAGTTTTGAATGGCTTAGCCAATCAACATCAAGAAACCAGTACGTGGGCTGTTTTTGGAACGCTAGATTACGATATAACGGAAAAGGTTAGAATGACAACCGGTGCTCGATACAGTTCAAACAGTAAGGATTATTCGACCGAAAGACTGATTAGCCCGACTGGTTCGGGTCCACTTTCATCGATAAGCGTCAACAAAGATGATAGCCATTTAAGCTGGGATATTTCCGCCATTTATCAGTGGCAAAAAGATTCTAATATTTACTATCGGATTGCAAAAGGCTTTAGAGCGCCGAGCATTCAAGGCAGAGTTATTTTTGGTGACGCTGTGAACACCGCAAAATCAGAACAAGTTATCTCGTTTGAAGCGGGAATTAAAACAAATTTTTGGAATGAACAAGGAACGATCAATGCTGCCATTTTTTCCTACAATATTGACGATCAACAAGTCACCGCGGTTGGCGGTGAAGATATTAATAATCGATTGTTGAACGTTGCAGATACTCGAAGTTTTGGATTTGAATTAGACGCAAAATTTTCACTCAGTCAGCACTGGCAAATCAACTCTGGATTTAGCTTCAACGAAAGTGAAATCAACGATCCTAGTCTTTCTGTTTCGGTCTGTCCACAATGCACCATCACCGATCCTACTAATGACCAGGGTTTTGCAATTATTGATGGTAATCATTTGCCGCATTCTCCACATTGGATCGCATTCTTATTAGTTAACTATAAAACCGAGTGGCAAGCAGGATTATTGTATTTTCAGACCGACTGGGTGTACCGAAGTGAAGTAGACTTTTTTCTCTATCAATCAAAAGAATTTGTAGGACCCGGATTATTGGAGGGCGGTCTCAAGTTTGGTTATCGCTGGTCGAAGAACAAGTTTAATTATGAAATCTCTATGCTAGCTAGAAATATTACTAACGAGCAAGAAATTATTGGCGGAGTGGACTTTAATAATTTAACTGGGATTGTAAACGAACCGCGATATGTGGGACTAGAATTTAAAATTGGTTTTTAATCGTGGCGCGCCCGGCTGATCGAGCAAGGTCCCCGGTGAAGTATTGCTTCACCCTCGCGAGAGCTCGAGGTTACTGCCGAGAGAACTCCAACAAAGTGCCACGAATGATGTGTGTTCGTGGCGCGCCCGGCTGATCGAGCAAGGTCCCCGGTGAAGTATTGCTTCACCCTTGCGAGAGCTCGAGGTTACCACCGAGAGAACTC
>Ga0316204_10004554_pt1 | contig 24649 bp, 12 predicted proteins | sample 6monrhotite_MG_2_FD_205661 | JGI IMG/M metagenome (GOLD analysis project Ga0316204, IMG submission 205661) | Microbial mat bacterial communities from mineral coupon in-situ incubated in ocean water Damariscotta River, Maine, United States -... | ecosystem: Environmental > Aquatic > Marine >... | reverse complement strand
GGCGTCGATTGTTGGCAATCAGGTTCAATGGGTTCCGGGTACGGATTTTGATTATCTGGCAGTTGGTGAAAGCACTACGGTCATTGTTTCCTACGACATGTCGGACAATAACGGGGGCACCGATAGCTCGACACTAACGTTGACAGTCACGGGGTCGAACGACGCGCCGATTGCGACCGCTGATGTTGCCACCACAGACGAGAACGCGGCGATCACTGTCGATGTTTTGGCCAACGACACTGATGTTGACTTAAGTGACACACACACGGTTGACGCTGTTTCTGTTCCAGCGAATTCTGGCACGGCGTCGATTGTTGGCAATCAGGTTCAATGGGTTCCGGGTACGGATTTTGATTATCTGGCAGTTGGTGAAAGCACTACGGTCATTGTTTCCTACGACATGTCCGACAACAATGGCGGCACCGATAGTGCGACATTGACACTGACAGTAACGGGGTCGAACGACACGCCTGTCGTGACATCCCAAGACCTAATCGGCGCGGTGACTGAGGCTGTTGATGCCGTCACACCCGTGTTCGGCCCTGCACCGGCGGGTATAAGCTTTACCGACACGTCCAACATCACGCTTGCAAATGCGCAGGTTGAGACCGGCAATGACGCGTCTTCCAACGCAAATGTTGTGAATGGGACGACTGGTTCGCTTTTGTCGTACTCGGCTTCGGGCACGTTTAATTCGTTCGGGACAGGCACCTACGGTGTTCACAACGTGAACGATGGTGACATCGGCACGTCTCCTACGAACCAAGACGGTTTCTACGCGATTCCGAATGCTGGTCCAGGTTCGCTTGTGCTTGATCTTGGGGCGATGACAACGGTGACGTCGATTGCAATTTACAACGGCTATGGCAACCGGACGGATGGCGATTATTCTCTGACAGACGGCGCAGGCAATGTTCTGGGCGGATGGACAGTCACTGGCACGTCGGGCGGTACGAACAACGGTGTGCATTCTTTCTGGCTGACGTTCGATACGCCGGTGACCACCGACAGCCTTGTGTTCAACACCACAGACGCCGACAACGACGGCCAAAACACCAACAGCTACCGTGAAATTCAAGTGTTTGGGGAACCTGCACTGACGGACAGTGGTGCGATTACCTTTGACGATGTTGATCTTAGCGATACACATCTTGTGTCCGCAAACGGCACGGCAGTAGGTAGCGTGCTTGGCGCGCTGACGGCCTCGCTTGATAGCGACACTACTGGCACCGGAACGGGCGGCGCGCTAACGTGGACCTATAAGGTTGCGGCGGGTGACGTAGATTATCTGTCTGCAGGTGAAACCAAGGTCGAAAGCTTCACAATCACGCTCGATGATCAGAATGGCGGCGTTGTCACCAAGCAGATCGATGTCACAATCACCGGCACAAACGATGTGCCTGAAATTGGCGCCGCATCCGACATCACGGGTACAGTGGTTGAGGCTGGCAATCTGGACGATGGCACCATTGACGCAGGCACGTCGTTGGCAGCTGGCAACATGGTATCAAGCGATCTGGACGTGACCAACACCACAGCGACGTGGAGCGGAAACGCGGCTGGCACCTACGGCAGCTTTGCGATTGATGCCGGCACGGGCGTTTGGACCTATACATTGGACAACGCTAATGGCGATACCGATGCACTGGCTGAAGGCGCAAGCGTTGCAGAAACCTTCGCGGTGACAGTCACTGACGACCAAGGCGCAACAGATACTCAAGACGTGACGATCACTGTGACCGGCACCAACGACAGCCCTACAGCTGTGGCGGACGTGGTAAGCGTGACGGCCCAAACAGGCGCGGCTGGATCAGCAACTGATCTTGATGCCCTTGTGATCAACGACACCCTAGGCGGTGGCGGCAGCTTCTTTACCCAAATCCTGATCGGAGACGGCGCGGGTGGCTTTACAGGCACTGCGCTGAATGGTCAGGCGATGCGTACATCCGATGTGGCTCTTGGTGACTTTGACGGCGACGGTGATCTGGATGCCGTTGCGGGCGTCTATTTTGCGGATGGTCAAATCTTGACGAACCAAGGCGGACAACAGGGCGGCACCGAAGGCACCTTTACGTCCACAGCAGCCGGACAAGGATTCTTGCCTTCGCTTGGCGGATACGATCCGACATACACGCTTGATATGGAAGTTGGCGATGTTGATGGTGACGGCGATCTAGACATCATGGCCGCAAACTGGAACGGGTCTGGCAATCAAATCCTGACCAACCAAGGCGGACAGCAGGACGGCACCGAAGGCACGTTTGCCGTGTCGACACTTCCGGGTGGCAATCAGTCCAGCCGCGAAATCAAGCTTGGCGACATCGATGGTGACGGCGATCTGGATGCAGTGATTGCAACAGATCAGAACCACAATCAGGTCATGATCAACCAAGGTGGCGCACAGGGCGGCACCGAGGGATCATTCTCGGTCTCGAATTTGCCGAATGCGACCACACCATTTGGTAGCCTAACGGTTGGCATGGCCCTTGCGGATATCGACAGCGATGGCGATCTGGATGTGGTTAGCACCAATATCCTTGCGCAGAACGAAGTCCTGATCAACGATGGCAATGGTAACTTTACTGCCGGCATCCTTGCCGGTGGGACGCATCGCAGCCAGACGATTGAATTTGGCGATCTTGACGGCGATGGCGATCTGGATGCGATCATTGGCAACATCAACAACGAAGCAAACCAGGTTCTGATCAACCAAGGCGGAACTCAGGGCGGCACGATTGGCAGCTTTGTTGCCAGTGACATCGTCGGATCGACCCAGAACACGTCGAGCATCCAACTTGCGGATATCGACAACGACGGCGACCTTGACGCAGTTTTGACGAACAACTCGTTCTCTAACGCGGTGGACCAAACAAACCGTCTGTTGATCAACGACGGCTCTGGAAACTTCACTGTTTCAACTCTTCCTGATGGAAACGGTCCGTCTAACGCAATCGTGCTTGGTGACCTTGATGGAGACGGCGCGGCCCCTGCGACGTTGGCCAATGGCCTGCCGAATTTGGCGGGCTCGGGCGGCAGTGGCATTGCCGCGGTCACAGGATCAGTGGCCACCAATGACGGCGACGTCGATACCGGCGCCAGCCTATCATTTGCGCTTGATGCGTCTGTTGATGGCCTGACAATGGCGGCCGATGGATCCTACAGCTTTGACCCAAGTAATGCGTCTTACGTTGCACTTGCTGCGGGCGAAGTTCAGACGGTCGTTGCAAACTACACAGTCACAGATGAATTCGGCGCAACTGCGCAATCAACCCTGACTATTACAGTGACGGGCACGAACGATGCTCCAACAGTTGCCGCGACCCTTTCAGACGCTGCAGCCGAGGATGCAGCCGCATTTTCCATCGATATGCTTGCAGGTGCAAGCGATGTCGACAATGGCGAAACAACGACACTTAGCGTGCAAAACGTCTCAGGGTTGACGGCAGGCGTTACCGTTTCCGGGACAACGATCTCGGTTGATCCAGCGGATGCAGCATTCCAATATCTTGGTGTGGGCGACAGTCACGTTGTGACGATCAACTACGAGGTCGTAGACACACAAGGCGCGATCGTGGCCCAATCGGCTTCGATCACGATCAACGGCACGAATGACGCGCCAGTTGTTGCAGCAATCGACGCAGGTAGCGTCACCGAAGACGACGCGGTTCAAACGATTGACTTGTTGGCTGGGCAAACTGATCCAGACGGGGACACATTAAGTGTCGCCAACATCGTCATAACGGATGACGCCGGTGCAACCGTTGCCTTTACGGACAATGGAGATGGCACAGTGTCGATCGATCCTGATCAATACAATGCTTTGGACAATGGCGAAGCCACTGTGCTGACTGTCGCTTATGACGTTACAGACGGGGTCGCTTCGGTGGCTAACACAGCGACGTTAGAAGTGACGGGCCTTTCGGTTCAGGTACTGACGGCGGCTGACGATACGCTTACAGATACTTATGACGAAAACACCAGCTATGTTCTGACAGCGGCGTCGCTTCTGGACAACGACTTCACCCCTGAGGCCGCAGGGCTTTCGATCTCAGCCGTATCAGCGTTCAGCGCACTGGGTGCAACGGTGACGATAAACGGAGACGGGTCGGTAACTTACAACCCAACCACGTCCACATCCTTGGATGCTTTGGCGAATGGCGAAAGCCTGCAAGACAGCTTCACTTACACGGTCTCAGATGGTGTGAACGCTGAAACTGCCACGGTCAATCTAAGCGTGAATGGTTTGGGCGATCCGCCCATTTTGACCAGCGTTGTTCCGGCGCAGTCTGGATTTGCGAACCAAGCCTATAGCTACCAAATCCCAACCAATCTGTTTGACGATCACGACGAAGGCAGCGCGATCACCTATAGTGTGACCCAAGACGACGGATCAGCGCTTCCTAGTTTCATGACGTTTAATGCGACAACCAACACCCTAAGCTACGCGGCGGACGCTCCTCAGCTTAGTGATCTTGGCCTGCACATCCTTCAGATCACGGCAACAGAGGCCGACGGCCAGAGCTCAAGCGTCGCAGTCACATTGTCTATTCTTGACGGTGCATTGATCGAAGGTACGGCCGGAAACGACAGCCTGATCGGAACGCCGCAGGGTGACCTGATGCTTGGCTTGGCGGGCAATGACCGTCTCGAAGGTCTTCCGAACGCTGACTACATCGATGGTGGTGACGGCAACGACAACATTTTTGGCGAAGCTGGCGACGACGTTCTGTTGGGCGGCGAAGGCTATGACAACATCTATGGCGGCGACGGCGACGACTTCCTAAATGGCGGCAACGGCGGCGGTCAGCTTCAGGGTGGCGACGGCGATGACGAAATTATCGGCGGCTCTGGGACTGACTATCTTCACGGTCAATACGGGTCTGACACCATGTACGGCGGTGCAGGAAACGATACGTTCTACGGCAGCTACGATCCTGATCGTTCGAACGTTGACTTGATGTACGGTGAAGACGGCAATGATACCTTCAACTCGGTCGGGTATTACACGTCCTCGATCATTGATGCGGGTGCCGGCGACGACCGGGTGACACTGCAGCTGAACGGTGGGTATTCGTCTATTCCCGTAAACGCGACGCTGACGCTGGGCACTGGAAATGACCGCGTAATTATATCCAATTCCACTGTGAATGGCTATAACACGGCGACGATCACTGACTTCAACGCAAGCGAAGACGTCATCGACATGGACACGTTTGTCAACAACACGCTGACGAATTGGGATGGTCAATCCAACCCATTCGGAGGCGGGCATTTGCGTCTCATTCAGGATGGTGTGGACGTGATTATGCAGGTCGATCAAAACGGTGGCGGAAATCTGTATCAAAACCTGATCACCTTCCAAAACTCGGATTTGGCGTCGTTTAGCGATCAGAACTTCCTGATCGATTATGCAACCAGCCAAGGGTACAGCCCCACAGGTGGTGGCGTGAACGGAACGGCACTTGGTGGCACGATCGCTGGCGAGGTGCTGAACGGCACCTTCGGAGACGACACGATCTCGGGTATCGACGGCAACGACAGTCTGTTTGGTGGAAACGGTTCGGACATCCTGTCAGGCGGCGATGGTGATGATCAAATCACCGGAGGCTTCGGCAACGATGATCTAACTGGCGGCACCGGCGCGGACGAGTTCATCTTCGCAATTGGTGAAGGTCAGGATGTCATTCACGACTTCACGGTCGGCGTTGATACCTTGGTGATGTCTGGTGGTCAAAGCATCGCGAGCTTGAGTGAAATCGATACCGATGGTTTGGGCGGGGTCGATAGTCTGCTTGTCACAATGGCTGATAATTCGACGGTTTCGCTTGAGACCATTCTAGGAATTACGGATCCACTTGATCTGCTTTAAAAAAATAGGAAAGGGCCGGTTAATACCGGCCCCTAATTCTATCTGGCGTTTAGGTTGAGCGCTGTCCGGTGGACGGTTTCCTGGGCTGACGCGTGAAGGACTTGGGGGCGCTGCCCCCTCTGCCCTCGGCATTCACCCCCGCGGTATTTTTGGCAAGAAAAAGCGGTTAAAGCCCGAGTTTCGCAGCGATGATTTCGTTGACCGCTTTGGGATTGGCTTTGCCGCCTGTTGCCTTCATCACCTGTCCCACAAACCAGCCTGCCAGCTTTGGATTTTGCTTGGCCTTTTCGACTTGGGCTGGATTGGCGGCGATGATTTCATCGACGGCGGCTTCAATGGCGCCAGTGTCGGTGACCTGCTTCATTCCGCGTGATGTGACAATCTCGGCGGGGTCGCCGCCTTCTGTGAAGACGATCTCAAAAAGGTCTTTGGCGATTTTGCCGGAAATGTCGCCTTTAGTGATCAGGTTTACGATCGCGGCAAGTTGCGAGGGGCTGACGGGGCTGGCTGTGATGTCGGCATCGTCCTTTTTCAGGCGACCGAAAAGTTCGTTGATCACCCAATTGGCCGCCAGCTTACCGTCTTTGGCCTCGGACTGGACGGATTCAAAATAGGCGGCGTTTTCGACCTCGGCTGTTAGGACGGATGCGTCATATTCCGAAAGGTTAAAGTCAGCGATGAAGCGGGCTTTTTTCTCGTCTGGAAGTTCGGGAAGTGAGGCTTGGATCGCGTCGACCCAGTCTTGGTCAATCTCAAGGGGCAGCAGATCGGGATCAGGGAAATAGCGATAGTCATGTGCTTCTTCTTTTGAGCGCATCGAACGAGTTTCGCCTTTGTCGGGATCATAGAGGCGGGTTTCTTGCACGACCTTTTCACCGGCTTCATGCAAGGCAATTTGGCGGCGCGCCTCAACATCGATCGCGTGTTGGATAAAGCGCATCGAGTTCATGTTTTTGATTTCGCAGCGGGTGCGCAGAAAGCTGAAATCGCCGGTTTCGGCGAATTTTTCATACTCACCGGGCAAACAGACCGATACGTTTACGTCGGCACGCATGTTGCCGTTCTGCATGTTGCCATCACAGGTGCCAAGGTAGCGCATGATTTGGCGCAGTTTGCCAACGTAGGCGGCGGCTTCTTCGGGGCCACGGATGTCTGGTTGGCTGACGATCTCCATCAGGCAGACGCCTGTACGGTTGAGGTCAACAAAGGACATTGTCGGGTCCATGTCGTGGATCGACTTGCCAGCGTCTTGTTCCATGTGGATGCGTTCGATCCGCACTTTACGCGCGATGCCAGGGGCCATGTCGACGATGACTTCGCCTTCACCGACGATGGGATGGTAAAGCTGGCTGATTTGGTAGCCTTGGGGCAGGTCGGGGTAGAAATAGTTTTTGCGATCAAAGGCCGACACAAGGTTGATTTCGGCCTTAAGACCAAGGCCCGTGCGTACCGCTTGTTCGATGGCGTATTCGTTGATCACTGGCAGCATGCCAGGCATGGCTGCGTCAACGAAGGCGACATTTGAATTGGGTTCGGCCCCGAATTTCGTCGAAGACCCTGAGAACAGTTTCGCGTTTGAGCTGACTTGGGCGTGCACCTCGAGACCGATGACAAGTTCCCAATCGTGCTTGGCACCCGCGATAACTTTTGGTTTCGGGGTTTCGTAGGTCAGATCCAGCATGTCGCTATCCTCTTGCTTTTCCGCCTTGTCTTCTAAGACAGGCGGAAAAGGGGAGCAAGGGCCAGCGGCTTATGCGGTGCAGATATCTACACCGTCGCGGGTGAACAGAACCCGTTTGCCGCGCAGCAATTCACGTTCAAAGGCGTGGCTGATCAGGCTGAAAGCTTCTTCCAGACCGGCTTGGTTCTGACGCCATTCCTTTGCGGGTGGCGCATCCGGGTCGTGGCCGATTTGTGCTTTGGCCCAGATTGAGGGATGAATTTCACGCAAATACTTGCGGGTAAATTCGGGTGCCGCTGCAATAAGGGCGCGCCGGTTGTGGTAGGCACGCTTTGATCCCGAAACCAGCGGGCCTTGGGGGGCCAAGGTCACCGAAAGGAACGCCGCGACTTTGTTCACGCAGCTTTGGTCCGATTGGGCAGCAACGTAGTCGTGCAACCCTTGAAGGAACTGGGCGACGTCGACAAAGGCCAGCGCCTCGGGGTCTTCCAGAATTGCGTCCATATACGTTAGCGCATAGGCCGCCGTCCCCCAATATTCCGAGGATTGTCCAACAACGCGACGGGCGCGATCTTCCAGCAACTCGTAGCTACCATACCAGCGCGGCAACATGTGCTTGCCGAATTCACGGTATGAGCGCGCGAATTCTGGCGCAAGATTAATTAGGTCGTCGTAGTAAGCGATGGCACGTTGAGCGGCATCAGGCTGCCCCGCAAGCGAGCGACAACGCGCGGCCGCAAGGGCAGGCGAGTTAAGCTCTTTCGCATCGAATTGTTCAAGAATGCTTGTGGCACGGCGATAGTGACGTGCGAATTTCTTCCAATCCGAGGCTGGCACTTCATCGGCCCAACCCTGACCGCGCCAAACCGACCCGATATCCATATGGGCTTGCGCAACGACCAGCGCAACACCGTAGTCTTGCGAGTGATCGATAAGAACCTGATCGAGCATCTCAATGCCTTGCGACGCTGCATCAAGGCCTTTTTCACTGTTTGGAAGCAGGCCCAGTGCAATCGTATCACGCAAGTCTTTGCGGGCACCCGATGCCAGAATGCTTGCCTTGGGAGTCCCGCCCTTTGTCATTGCTCGATCTTGATCATACTGTCGGATCAGATCGCCCAATGCTTCCCAATTGTCCTGACGCACGAGCAGATGCGCAGTTTTATGGAGACGGGCCTTTTCTTCGCAATCTTTCGATTCCTCTGGCACCGGGATGGAAACCTGTTGACGGATGTCCATCAACGAGAACCCTGAAATATCGTCAGCGGGCGCAATCGGCTTGGCGACCACCCGTGGCCCCATTGAACGGCGGACTGCGTCTAGCAGGTGTTTAGTGTGCGACTGTGATGTTGTTATAAAGGCCATGTTCTGCTCCGATCGGTCGATTTCCCTCAACTTGCTTTGGAACTGGGGCTAAAACGAGGCATCCAATAGGAATTTTGGCGGTTCTTTTGGGCCAGCGATGCTGCTTTTGGAAACTATTTGTTAACCTAAAGTAGAGCGAATGGGTTCTTGCGAAACGGGAATCCGTAGTTTGCCAATTCTCGCTCTAGGTCTTTTAAAGGAGGCGTAGATGGCTGCGGAAGCCTTATTTTGCGGCCAGAATGCAATTCCACGCTTAGTTTCACTGATCGATCCATACGCAAATCAACCTTAAACAGCTTGATTTCTGAGCGCTCAATTGTGGCAGAATTTTTGCCATGAAACCAAGTAACGCCATCTTCGGACAGCGAAAAACCTGACCTAGTATCCGCTATCATGTCCCACAGCGCAGGCAACGTTAACAAAAACGCTATCCCCGAAATCCACAGAGAAATTTCGAGCACAAAAAACGCGAGGGCTAAGAACGCATAAATTCCCGAAACCACCATAGCAGCCAGTTTGGTGCGTCCGCGACGCTCAAACGAATAGACGTCAGTCATCCCAAAATCCTGGAAATCATTTCTGAAGTATCGCGTGAAAGGTTGGGTGTTTGCGAAATACGTGTCAGCTGCGCCTTGATCAAGCCCTGCCGGTTCGCATCAAATCGCTTCCAAGTTTCAAACGTTGAACACATCCGCGCTGTGGTTTGAGGGTTGGCCGCATCAAGTTTTATCAGCCAATCGGCCATCAAGCGATAGGCGTCGCCGGTTTCTGAATGAAAGCCAGCCGTGTTAAGTGCAAGGCTGCCAATGACAGCACGGAACCTGTTGGGATTAAGGTGGTTGAAGTCCGAATGCCCGGTCAAAGTATCCGTGACTTTAGCGGCATTCATGGGCGAGGCACGACCAACCTGAAGGGCAAACCATTTATCAACAACCAAGCGTTCGTGTTTCCATTGTTCGTAAAATGACTGCAATTCTGCAGCGCCGGTTTCTGCGCCAAGCAATTCACCCAAAGCGGCAAGTTGCTGGGTCATGTTGTCGGCTGCTGCGTATTGCTTGCGGGCTGCGGCGCCTCCGTCCAAGCGCGACAGCAACGACAGAACGGCATTGGCCAGATCGCGCCGCGAGGCCTGATCGGCGTCTGGTGAATAGGGTGCATCCACTTGGTGCTCGGCAAATAGCCGTGGAAGCAAATCCTGCATGCGTTCCGCCATCGCCTGTTTCAGTGTCTCATGCGCGGCCCAGATCGCCGTTGGATCGGGTGATTGCCCAGCCTCGAACAAGGATTGGGCAAGGTCGTCCTGCGTTGGCAAGCGCAAAGCCAGAGCGCGAAATGCTGGATCCAGCGTGTCATCGCGCGTTAGCAGGTAGAGCGCATCCAAATAGGCCCCGTCCGGTGCGTCGCCGTATTGGATCATACGCAAAAGGCTGTCTTTTGCCAACTCGTGCCCTGCCTCCCACTTGTTAAAGGGGTCGGTGTCATGGGCCAACAAGAATGCGCGTTCGGCGTTTGTTGTTGCCTTTTGTAAGATCACAGGGGCCGAAAACCCGCGCAGGATGGATGCGACGGGCTTTGACGACAGGCCTTTGAAGGTGAAGGACTGTGTGGCTTCGGTCATTTCCAAAACCTGCGTTGGCAGGACTTCGTCACCGTTTTGCCCCAACAACCCAACCGCAATCGGAATAACGCGCGGGTCTTTTTGGTCTTGCTCGGGTGTCGGCGGGGTTTCTTGTGCGAACGTCAAAGTTAGCGTGCCGTCTTCGAACTGCTCATCCACATGTAGCCGAGGCGTGCCGGCCTGTGAATACCAACGCTTGAACTGTCCAAGATCACGGCCTGTCGTGTCTTCAAAGACCGCTAGCCAGTCTTCGATCGTGCAAGCCTGTCCGTCGTGGCGATCAAAATAAAGGTCAAGCGCCGTCTTATAGGCGTCGTCACCGACCAATGATTTCAACATGCCGATCAGCTCAGCCCCCTTTTCATAGACGGTCGCTGTGTAGAAATTGTTGATTTCTTGGAAACTTTCAGGCCTTACGGAATGGGCTAGGGGGCCGTTGTCTTCGCGAAATTGACGACCGCGCAGCGCTAAGACATCTGAGATACGTTTTACCGGCTCTGAGCGCATATCCGAAGTGAATTGCTGGTCGCGAAACACAGTCAGACCTTCCTTCAGGCAAAGCTGAAACCAGTCTCGACAGGTGATGCGGTTGCCTGTCCAATTGTGGAAGTATTCATGCGCGATAATCGCTTCGATGCGTTCAAAATTCGCATCAGTGCTGGTTTCAGGCGACGCGAGAACACACGACGAGTTAAAGATGTTGAGACCTTTGTTTTCCATAGCCCCCATATTAAAGTCATCCACCGCGACGATGTTAAACACATCGAGATCATATTCCCGCCCGTAGACCTGTTCGTCCCACGTCATTGACCGCTTTAGCGCCTCCATACCGTAGTCGCATTTGTCTTCGTCGCCTGCGCGTACATAGATGTTTAGGTCCACGTGCTTTCCCGAGGCGGTCGTGAAGTCATCGGGGTGGGCGATAAGGTCGCCGGACACCAAGGCAAACAGGTACGCAGGTTTGGGCCAAGGGTCATGCCATTCGGCAAAGCCTTCGCCCGTGGCCCCCGGATTGCCGTTGGACAGCATGACCGGCAAGTCGCTTTCGACGCGCACAGTGAACGGGGCCATGACATCTGGACGGTCAGGATAATAGGTGATCTTGCGAAAGCCCTCGGCCTCGCACTGTGTGCAGTACATGCCGTTCGACATATAGAGACCTTCAAGCGACGTATTGGCCGCCGGATCGATTTCGACTTCCGCTTCCCAAACGAAAGACCCTTGAGGGACATCGCAGGTTAGACCTTTATCAGACAGGGCAGGGCTTACGGTCGTCCCGTCGATTTTCGCGCAAATCAGCGTCAGCTTTTCACCGTGCAGAAAGAAGTCTTGGCTTGGCGCATCCACATTCGCGGCGAATTCTATCCGGCTGATGACCCGCGTGGCGTTCGGTGCCAGCTTGAATGTCAGATCGACATTCAAAACCGTCCACCCGAATGGTGTGTAATCCGAAAGGAAAATTGTCTCAGCTGCGTCAGTCATCGGGGCCCCATGGTCTATGTTTGCCTGCAACGTAGCACCGAAAACTTCCGCCACAAGGGCGCGATAAAAATGACGCCACGGGGATTATCAAAATATGTTTGAAACTGCATCCCTTTGATCGGGTCGAAGATGTTGCCAGTCGTGTTGCCCGACGAGAATAATTGCCCTATTCCCTTGTTGATAAGCACTTAGGAGAACGTCATGACACACCGAGTTGAGCGAAGCGGCCTTCAAGTTGCCCAAGAGCTGGCGACCTTCATAGAAGACAAAGCACTGGTTGGAACAGGTATAATCCCCGAGGCCTTCTGGTCCGGTTTTTCGTCCCTGTTACACGACCTTGGTCCTAAGAATGCGGCCCTTCTTGAAAAGCGCGCGTATCTTCAACAGCAGATCGACGACTGGCATATCGCCCACCGTGGTCATCCGCATGATCATCTCGCCTACAAATCGTTTCTCGAAGACATTGGCTATCTACTCCCCGAAGGCGATGACTTTGAAATTGAGACCGCCAACGTCGATCCTGAAATCGCGTCAGTTCCGGGCCCGCAATTGGTCGTGCCGATCACCAATGCGCGCTATGCATTGAACGCGGCCAATGCGCGGTGGGGCAGCCTTTATGATTGTTTTTATGGCACCGATGCCATGGGCAGCCAGCCCCCTGCCGGTGGGTTTGAACGCGGCCGCGGCGCGCGTGTTGTCGCAAAATCCCGCGTCTTTTTGGACGAAGCCTTTCCCATAGAAGGCACCAGCCACACTGATGTCCGTCGCTACCATATTAAAGATGGCGCGCTTCTTGTGGACGACAAACCGCTTTCCGATCCGTCCAAGTTTGTCGGCTTTACAGGCAACCCCAAAGCGCCGGACTCGGTCGTGCTGCGTAACAACGGGCTTCACGTAGAACTGGTTTTCGACCGTGCGCACCGCATTGGCAGCCGCGATCAGGCCGCTTTGGCGGACGTTGTTCTGGAAAGCGCTGTGTCTGCGATCATGGATTGCGAAGACAGCGTCGCCTGCGTCGATGCGCAAGACAAGGTTCTGGCCTATTCCAACTGGCTTGGTCTGATGAAGGGTGATCTGTCCACCACGCTTGAGAAGGGCGGCAAAACGGTGACCCGTCGTTTACGCGCTGACAAAGTTATCCAGTCGCCCAGCGGCGAAGACATAGTCCTAAAGGGCAGGGCGCTGTTGTGGATACGAAACGTTGGCCATTTGATGACGAACCCAGCCATTTTGACACGCACCGGAGACGAGATTTTCGAAGGGTTGATGGACGCCACAATCACGACGCTGATTGCGATGCACGATCTTCAACGCGACAGCGGTAATTCGGTCCACGGGTCGGTCTATATCGTGAAGCCAAAGATGCACGGCCCCGAAGAAGTCGCCTTTACGGACGAAATTTTTGGCCGTGTTGAAGCGATGTTGGGACTGCCCGAAAACACCGTTAAAATCGGGATCATGGATGAAGAACGCCGCACGTCGGTTAACCTGAAGGACTGCATCCGCGCCGCTAAATCGCGCGTGGCGTTCATCAATACTGGTTTCCTTGATCGCACTGGCGACGAAATCCACACCTCGATGGAGGCCGGACCGTTCAGCCGTAAAGACTTTATCAAACGCAAAGCTTGGATCGGCGGCTATGAGGACCGCAACGTCGATATTGGTTTGGAATGCGGCCTGTCTGGCAAGGCTCAGATCGGTAAAGGCATGTGGGCCATGCCCGATTTGATGGCCGCAATGCTGGAGCAAAAAATCGGCCACCCAAAGTCTGGTGCCAACTGCGCGTGGGTGCCTTCGCCCACGGCGGCGACGTTACACGCTTTGCATTATCACGCGGTCGATGTGTTCAAAGTGCAGGATGTTTTGCGAAAAGGCGGGCGTCGTGCACATGTCGACACGCTTTTGGATATCCCACTGGCCGCCTATCGCCGTTGGAGCAAAGACCAGATCATGCGAGAAGTGGAAAACAACGCGCAAGGCATATTGGGCTATGTCGTCCGGTGGATCGACCACGGGGTTGGGTGTTCTAAAGTGCCAGACCTGAATGACGTCGGCTTGATGGAGGATCGCGCGACCTGCAGAATCTCGGCTCAGCATATCGCGAACTGGCTGCACCATGATGTCATCAACGCACAAGAGGTGATGGGTGCCCTTCACAAGATGGCCGCCGTCGTCGACAGGCAAAATTCAAACGATGCAGGGTACACCCCCATGGCTCCGGATTTCAGCGGAATAGCCTTTCAGACCGCATGCGATTTGGTCTTCAAGGGGCGCAGTCAACCCTCAGGTTATACGGAACCAGTGCTACACGCGCGCCGGTTAGAGTTGAAAGCTGGTCTCTGATCTGTTCTGATTGTGAAAGGGGGCGATCTGTCCCCGATTGGTCCGGTGGGCCATTTCACAACCGATTTGGCGTCGGTTCAGACTATGAGGCAGAACATGTCGGCACTTTCACTTCGTAAGGCACGTACAATCATCCGCAAAACGCTTGAGCATGGAAAAGCGCAAGGGTTTCGACCTTTGTCTGCTGTGATTCTCGATGAAGGTGGGAACGTCAAAGCCTTTGAACGTGAAGACGATGCGTCGCCTGGACGGTTTGCGATAGCCCATGGCAAAGCTTACGGCGCAATCATGTTGGGTATGTCGGGGTCGGCGCAAAAGGCACGGGCCGAAGAACAAGCTTATATGATGCAGGCGCTCAACGGTGTTTTCGGTGGGCAGGTTATTCCGGTTCCCGGCGGGATTATTCTACGCGACAAACGCGGCCGGATTGTCGGCGCGATGGGTGTTACCGGCGATACGTCTGAAAACGATGCTGAATCCGGAATGGCGGGCATTGAAGCGTCAGGGTTGATCGGCGAAGCCTGAGCCCTTTTGCTTGGCGACAGGATAGACTAAACACACCTCAATCAAGAGGTATCCCTATGACTCGTCCCGTCGTTGGCATTATTGGCAACCAATATCTTCTCAATGACAACTATCCGGTTCACGCGGGTGGTCTCATGAATTCGGAAGCGGTGGCCAAAGTGGCGAACTGCATGCCGATGCTTATTCCGTCGTCGCCTAAATTGGTCGAGCTTGAAGAATTGCTGGAAACCTGTGACGGGTTTTTACTGACCGGCGGTCGCCCCAACGTGCATGCCGAAGAATATGGCGAAGACCACACCGAAGCTTACGGAGATATTGACCGCTGCAGGGATGCAATTACGCTGCCGTTGGTGCGGGCGTGCGTGGAACGGGGTCAGCCTTTCCTTGGGATTTGCCGAGGGTTTCAGGAAGTAAACGTCGCGATGGGCGGAACGCTTGATCCCGAAATTCGCGATTTGCCGGGCCGTCAGAACCACCGCATGCCGCCCGATGGCACGATTGAAGAAAAGTTTGCCCTGCGCCATGACGTGACCTTTTCTGCGGACGGACCGTTTCAAAAGCTGTTTGGCAGTCAAACCGTGTTGACAAATACGCTGCATGGCCAAGGCATCAAAGAACCGGGCGCGCGTATTGTGATTGACGGATTTGCCCCCGACGGCACGCCCGAGGCTATATACGTCAAGGATGCCGCCGGATTTACAATGTCGGTTCAATGGCATCCCGAATACAATGCGATGAATGATCCTGTTTCACGCCCTTTGTTTGAAGCCTTTGGAAAAGCCGTGCATGATTGGCGCGCGGGATCAGCCGGTAACAAACAATCCGCTTAAGCCGCATGGCCGATTTGCAGGGGCGTGTCGTCTGACAGGGCCAACAAACGCGCTTCGTGTGGTTTCAGGCAGGGCCGAACGGTTTCTCCGTAGGCCGCAAGGTCGGTTTCCAAGTGTGGGAACGCTTCAAAAAGGCGTGCTTTGCAATGGGTCGAGATTGCTGACAAGCCTTGCTCTGAGGCATAGAAACTTTCGGTCTCAGCGCCTTCGGCAAACAGGATTTGGTGGTGATCCAGCATGACGTGAAAATAAGTCACCATCGTTTGCGGGGCTTGGCTGACGCCGGGCATGCCCAGCAAATGTTTGGCGGCGACAAGAACCTCGGGTGCGCCAAACAACAGTTCGGCCTGAATGCCACTAATCAACATGCGATGCTGAGGCGAGACCAGAAGGTCTTTCTCAAGACCTGGAAGCGATCCTTTTTCAAACTTGATAGGGGCCAGTTTTTCGCGTCCATCGACGGATCGAGCGCCGATCCAACGCAGCGGTTGATAGCCGTCATCGCGCGTCAAAACGTGATCGCCAACGTGAAGCGTTTCAACGGCTTTGGGACCGTCGCGTGTTTCGATCATCGTACCGGCGCCAAAGCAGATGATGTTTTCGATGTCCGAGAAGTTGAGCGTCGTGCCGTCATAAAGCGTGGCAGAGCCGGTGAACGATCCCGTACCGTCGTCGGTAAAGCTAAGCGTGGTAAGATCAACGAGGTTATTGAGATCAAGCGTGTCGCCAAGGGATTCGTCGTTTTCTTCTCCGGTGATCGTGATTGTCGCGGTGCCAGCGTCTCCAAAATCACTGAGAACGAACAAATCGTCCCCCGCGCCGCCAGATGCGTTGTCGCCATGTCCAACATAGAGAGTGTCGTTGCCGTCTTGACCAAACAACGAGTCGACTCCGGTGCCGCCCGTCAGCGTGTCGTCTCCCGCTCCTGCATAAAGCGTGTCTGCACCAGCGTCGCCGCTAAGAATGTCGTTTGAAACCTCACCGGCGTCAGGCACGGTTGAGAAATGAACGTCGGTGATCCAAAGCGACTGATACGCAATGTCGCCGTTGGCATAGGAAACGGAAATGCTGTGCACTGGACCCGCGACCGAAACCAGGGCGCTACCTTGCGCGTCGCTTTCCGCGTCGCCACCTTCAGCGCCTGTAATCGTGTTGCCGACGACTGTGTCCGAACCGGCTGCGGTGATCGTGACGTCGACCGCGTTACCATCCGCGTCAAGCGCGGTGACCGAGATTATGTCCTGCCAGCTACCGGCTGCTGCGTCGATATCGTTGATGCGAAACTGAACGCCCTGTACTTCGCTTGACATGCCGCTGCCCGACACGGCGTCAAAGGATATATCTGTCGTGACGGTGCCGCCAAGCCCGTCGCCACCGATCCACGCGCTTGATGTCGTGTCGAAGGGCTCGCCTGTATCAGCATACATCGTATCGTTGTCTTCGACCAACACCGCATCAAGTTGTCCATCATTGGTGAAGTTGACGCTGACATCCATGGTGCCGGTGTTTTGGACGAACCCACCCGAGATGTCGGTGCCGTCGATGCCTTCGTCAGTCCAGCTTAGGTTTTCCGCTGTCGCAGTGGCCGTGATTTCTTCGCCGCCATAAATCAGGTCAGCGCCGTTGCCACCAGAAAGATCGTCCGCGCCTTCTTGGCCGTAGATCGTGTCATTGCCGTCACCGCCCTTGATCGTGTCGTTGCCGACATCGCCAAGGACCGTGTCAAATTCGATGTCCGACACCCAAACGGTTTGGACGTCTGGTTGACCATTGGAATAGATGATCTCGATTTCGCTGGCGGGGCCTGCGATTTCGACAAGAACAGACCCTTCGGCTGAACTGGCCGTGTCGCCACCTTCAACGGCCGAAACGGTTTGGCCAGCGACGGTGTCACTGCCGCCAGCCGTTAGGGTTACAGTTACCGGATTGCCCGCCGAGTCATATGCATTGACGGTCAAGACATCTTGGTAAAAGCCGGTGTACATGTCGATGTCGTTTAGACGGAAACTGATGTTTTCGACTTCGTTGGACAGGTTCGATCCGGCACCTGCTGCAAAATCGATAACCGTAGTGGCCGTGGCCCCTGCGCCGGAACCGGCGATGAACAGGCTTGAATTCGCGTCGAAGGTTTCGCCAGTCTGCACGTAGGTCTGATCGGTGCTTTCAACTTCGAACACCAGGGCGTTGCCGTCGTCGACGAAGCTGACGGACACATCCATGTCGCCAACCGCTTGGGTGAATCCGCCCGAGATATCCGTGCCGTCATCCGCAACCGACGCCCAACTCAGAGTCTCGGTTGATGTCACGGCGGAAGGATCATGATCACCCCAGAGCACATCTTTGCCGCCGCCACCTTTGATTGAATCGTTGCCTGCGCCGCCAAAAACCGTATCTGTGCCGCCGCCGGAAAGAACGGTGTCGTCGCCTTCGCCAGCAAGGACGCTGTCGCTTTTTCCGGACGAACTGTACATTGAGTTGTTGTCGATAGAATCACCGTCGGCATCGACGTAGCTTGAATTGATCAGGTCAGCGCCACCTGTGCCGGTGACAATCTGGTCCGACGTCGCAGGATAAGTCGGTGCGCTATCGACTTGACCTGATTGGATGTCGGTCAGTTTGCCGGCAGTTGCTTTGAAATACACATTGCCGTTTGTCGCAAGGTAGTATTTCCCAGGCTCAAGCTGATTGAAATCGGTCGAGGAATCCCAGAAAATGTCGCCCGGTCCAAGAATAACATCGGTGGTAAACTGGACGCGGGATGTGCTGAGAGCATCGCTCGGATCGAGCGTCCCATCCCCCAATATTACCTGATAACCTCTTGGCATAGAAAACCTACAAAACCCGTCGGCCCTTAAGGGCCTCAATCCAACACGTCATTTCTAGAAACCTGCTGCGGCGGGATTGGGGGCAAAATGGGGCATATTCGTGGCGAATTTTACGACAATTGGATTTTTTCGCGCTGATTGTTTCCAAAACGGGATCGCAATTGGCTGTCGATAATCGACGGTGTGGGGCAAGCTTTCACTCGACGTGCGATCATATTCATAATAATGAATTAGTAGAAGCAATTTTCCGCAAAAGGCACGTCCATGAAACTTTCGAGAATGCTAGCACTTCTTGCCATCACAGGTTCAGCCGCGGTCGCAAGCGAAAACATCGCCGACCAATACCCCCAAAGCGAGCTTTATTCAAAGCCGGTTGAGGTTATCCCGCACGTCTATTCGGCCATCGGCGCAACGGCCCCGCCAACTTACGAAAACGCTGGTCATAACAACAACTTATCCTTTGTCGTCACGGGCGACGGAGTGGTCGTCATCAACGGAGGTGCCTCGGTTCGGCTGGCGGCCGCGTTGCATGCTGAAATCCAGACCGTCACCGACCAGCCGGTCAAGCTGGTGATAAACGAGAACGGGCAGGGGCATGCGATCCTTGGGAATGCTTATTGGGCCGACCTCGGGGTGGATATTCTTGCCCATGTCGATGCGATAAATGAAGTCGAAGAAAACGGCGATTTCATCCTTCAAGGCATGCAGAGCTACAATAAAGATCGCGCCGAAGGCACACGGGTTGTGAACGCCAACATCTCGTTTGAGGATGAATACATCATCGAAATGGGCGACGTCACACTTCACGCGCTACACTTGGGTCCAGCGCATGATCCCGGCGACATGCAGGTTTGGATCCCCGCTTGGGGCATGATGATCGCAGGCGACATTGCATTTCACGAACGCATGCTGCCAATCTTTGACTATACGTGCACAAGTTGCTGGCTGGAAACGTGGGAAAACAAGCTTGAGCCTTTGAACCCGACCTACGTCATTCCCGGACACGGTCACCCGACAAATCTGGCACAGGTGCGTCGCTATACCTATGACTATCTGGTCGATCTTCGCGAAAAAATCGGCGATCATATTGATGAAGGTGGCGATCTTGCAGAAGCGTACTATGTTGATCAGCAGCGCTGGCGCAACCTTGATACTTTCGACGAGTTGGCGACAAAAAATGCAGGTCGCGTGTTTGCGGAAATGGAATGGGAATGATTTTGACGATGATACCGAATGACAAGGCGATCGCAGCATGAGCCCGTTGAAATGGATCGATATTCCGCCGATCTGGTTGGGGTCGTTCGCGGCTCTCGTTTGGGCGCAGTCGTCGTACTTTACCTATGGTCTGCACTTTGGAGGCGCATGGTCTGACTTTGTAGGTGGTATCTTCTTTGGCGGTGGCATCTTGTTCATGCTGCTTGCCGTGTACGAAATGCGACGCATGAAAACGACGATTGTGCCGCATCGTGATGCAAACAGCCTCGTGCAATCGGGGATATTTAGCAGAACGCGCAACCCGATATACCTTGGCGATGCGATGGTGCTGATCGGGCTGATCCTGAACTGGAACGCGGTTCTTGCGTTGCCATTGGTGCCAATCTTCGTTTGGGTGATCGAAAAACGCTTCATCGTGCCTGAAGAAAACCGTCTTCGGCGTAAGTTTCGGGCCGATTTTGCACGCTACGAACAGAAGGTAAGACGCTGGCTATAAGTACGGATAGTAGCCATTTGCCGCACTGCGCGACATATTATTGTGCAGGTGCGGCGATTCCACTATAGGAAACACAGCCGAAAAGGTCGATTTTTCGCCTATTCGAATACAGACACAGCAATCTTAGGGGGATTGAAACTTGAAGATCGGAACACCCAAAGAAGTGTTCGCTGGCGAAAATCGCGTTGCGATGACACCAGAGTCCGCCAAGCAATTACAAAAGCTTGGCTACGAATGCGCAATTGAAACGGGTGCCGGCGCGCATGCCGGTTTCTCGGACGCTGACTATTCATCCGCAGGCGTTGAGGTTGTCAAAACCGCAGCCAGCCTTTGGAAGGAGTGCGACATCGTCGCGAAAGTGCGCCAGCCCGACGACAAAGAGCTTAAGCGCCTGACATCAGACAAGACACTGATTTCGTTTTTCAATCCTGCTGGGAATGAAGATGGAATGGCGGCGGCCAAATCCAAGGGCGCGAATGTGATCGCCATGGAAATGGTCCCTCGGATCAGTCGCGCGCAGAAAATGGATGCCCTGTCATCCATGGCAAACATTGCAGGCTACCGCGCCGTTATAGAGGCAGGTAACAACTTTGGCCGCTTCTTTACGGGCCAAATCACTGCCGCTGGCAAAGTCCCCCCTGCCAAGGTTTTGGTTGTCGGTGCTGGCGTTGCCGGTCTGGCCGCGATCGGAACGTCGACGGCGCTTGGTGCCATCACCTATGCGTTTGATGTGCGTCCCGAAGTGGCCGAACAGGTCGAATCTATGGGTGCCGAATTTGTGTACCTCGACTTTGAAGAAGAACAGCAGGATGGGGCAGCAACCGGCGGCTACGCTGCTGTGTCATCGCCTGAATTCCGCGAAGCACAGTTAGCGAAGTTCCGTGAACTCGCCCCTGAGGTCGACATCGTGATCACCACAGCGTTGATCCCGAACCGCCCTGCTCCAAAGCTTTGGCTTGAAGACATGATCAAAGCGATGAAGCCAGGGTCGGTCATCATCGACCTTGCAGCTGAACGTGGCGGCAACGCCGAAGGCACCGTGCCGGATGAAAAGATCGTGACCGAAAATGGTGTTACGATCGTTGGGTATACTGATTTCCCTAGTCGTATGGCCGCGCAGGCGTCTACGCTTTACGCAACCAACATCCGCCACATGTTGACGGATTTGACACCGGAAAAAGACGGTCAGGTCAATCACGACATGGAAGACGATGTTATCCGTGGTGCGACTGTAACCTATCAAGGCGAAATCACGTTCCCGCCGCCGCCTCCCAAGATCAAGGCGATCGCTGCGAAACCAAAAGAGGTTGTCCCCGAGAAAACCCCTGAGGAAATACGCGCCGACGAGATTGCAGCGTTTAAAACACAAACCCGCAATCAAGTCGCCTTGTTGACCGTTGGCGGCGTGCTGTTGCTTGGTGTTGGCTTGGTTGCCCCAGCAAGCTTCATGCAACACTTTATCGTCTTCGTTCTATCCGTGTTCATCGGTTTCCAAGTGATCTGGAACGTAAGCCACGCGCTGCACACACCATTGATGGCCGTCACCAACGCGATTTCGTCGATCATCATCCTGGGCGCATTGCTGCAAATCGGATCAAGCTCGGCCATCGTGATTATTCTTGCCGCCCTTTCGGTCTTTATGGCCGGTATCAATATCTTTGGCGGCTTCCTCGTAACACGGCGCATGCTTGCCATGTTCCAGAAATCTTAGGGGGACCAGAGCTATGGAATTGGGCTTCACTACTGCCGCTTACGTTGTCGCGGCTGTTCTTACGATCCTTTCGCTTGGTGGGCTTTCGGGCCAAGAAAGCGCAAAACGTGCTGTTTGGTACGGTATTGTCGGCATGGGTTTGGCTGTTGCAGCCACGCTTATGGGACCAGGCGCCGGGTTTTGGTGGCTATCAGTCATCCTAATCGCAGGCGGCGGCACAATTGGGTATAAACTGGCAAACGGGGTCGAAATGACCCAGATGCCTGAGCTTGTGGCCGGGATGCACGCCCTTGTCGGTCTGGCGGCTGTGTTCGTTGGTTTCAATGCGCATTTTGAGCTTGTTAACGTCCTTGCGATGGACGACGCGACCAAGAAAACGCTTGAAGGATTTGCCGCGCTGTTGGCCAAAAAGTCGGGTGTTGAGATCAACATCCTTCGGGTCGAAGCGTCACTCGGCATCTGGATTGGCGCTGTCACCTTCACAGGGTCTGTCGTTGCTTACGGTAAGCTTTCGGGCAAGGTCACTTCGGTTGCCACAAAGCTAATTGGGGGACACCTGTTGAACGCAACTGCGGCTCTGGCGTCGCTTGCGAGCTTGATCTGGTATCTGAACTCAGGCGATCTTCTTCCGCTTCTGGTTCTGACGCTTATGGCCTTGTTCATCGGGGTTCATTTGATCATGGGCATCGGTGGCGCGGATATGCCTGTTGTTGTGTCGATGCTGAACTCATACTCAGGTTGGGCCGCGGCTGCGATTGGCTTTAGTCTTGGCAATGATCTTCTGATCGTTGTTGGCGCTTTGGTCGGATCGTCCGGTGCGATCCTGTCGTACATCATGTGTAAGGCGATGAACCGGTCGTTTGTCAGCGTTATCCTTGGTGGCTTTGGCGGAACGACTGGGCCTCAGATGGAAGTCGAAGGCGAACAGATCGCCATCGACGTCGACGGAGTTGCGTCTGCGCTTGAAGAAGCCGACAGCGTCATTATCATCCCGGGCTACGGCATGGCGGTGGCCCAGGCTCAGCAGAACGTCGCTGAACTGACCCGTCGTTTGCGCGCCAAAGGCAAGACCGTTCGCTTTGCAATCCACCCCGTCGCGGGTCGTCTGCCGGGCCATATGAACGTTCTGCTGGCCGAAGCAAGGGTGCCTTATGACATCGTGATGGAAATGGACGAGATCAATGACGACTTCCCCCAAACGGACGTCGCGATTGTCATCGGATCAAACGACATTGTGAATCCTGCAGCTCAGGAAGATCCGAACTCGCCTATCGCTGGTATGCCGGTGCTTGAATGCTGGAAAGCCAAGCAGGTGTTCGTATCCAAACGTGGCCAAGGAACTGGCTATTCCGGTATCGAAAACCCGCTGTTCTACAAAGAGAATACGCGCATGTTCTACGGCGACGCCAAGGCTTCTCTTGATACGTTGCTGGCAAAAATCACATAAGTCAGTGTGTATTGAATTTTACGAAGGGCGCTCATCATCTGGGCGCCCTTCGTCATTCCTTACCCCGAAAACGCACTGATCGTATACCATCGCATTCCGGTAACTCATTGAAATAAATCGTTTTCTTTACAACCCGCGACGAATAAGTAGGGTGCACCAAAGCTAGGAGACCCAAATGCCCCCCTTGGAAGATCACCCCCTTCGATACGGATTGTCCAACGAACTGCACGCGCGTCCGTTTCCATCGCTAAAGGCACCAAGTCGGGCCGTGTTCCTAGCGATCAAACAGCCCGAGGCCGCCGAACGGCGGGACCGATCCAAAGACCGTGCGCATTTGATCGATCTCTTGGATCGTTTTGGCGCCCCGCATCCGCAGCCCGACGCCACGCATTACTCAGGCACGATCGGGCGCTATGATCTCAAATGGGAACAACACACTGAATTTGTGACCTATACGGTTTTCATCAAAGGTCTTAGCGACCGCCCGTTTGAATCGACTGACTTTGAAGTCTTCCCCGAAGACTGGCTGCACACGGTTCCGGGAAGCCGCGTGACCTCGGCGCTTATTCGCATAGAAACTGGCAAGGCACCGATGGATATCCAAACGCTCTGCGAAGATTGGTTTGTTCAGGAAAGTGTCGCCATTTCATCGGTCATTGATGGGGCCGCAACCGTCGCTGGCGACTTTCGCATCGATGCGGCAGGGCATTCCCGCTTCGCTGTGTTCGTAGCACCTGACACGGGCAAGCGCCGCGTTGGCCGCATCGTGCAACGGCTTTGCGAAATTGAGACCTACAAATCGATGTCGATGCTTGGTCTAAGCCGTGTGCGCATGATGAGCAGCCGCCTGAACCAGATCGAACAATCTCTGACCGACTTGATGGAGGACATGACCCGCCAAGACTCGCGCGCAGAGGTGACGTTGAACCACCTGTTGGGCCTGTCCGCAGAGCTTGAAAATATGGCGGCTCAGGGCTCGTTTCGATTCGGGGCAACTGGGGCCTATGAAGCCATCGTGCACCAGCGGATCAAAGTCCTGCGCGAAGAACGGGTTGGCGGCCGTCAGACGTTCTCAGAATTCATGATGAGACGCTACGATCCCGCAATGCGCACCGTGAAATCGGCTGAAAACCGGATGAACGCAATGTCCGCCCGCGCTATCCGCGCTGGCGAACTGTTGCGCACGCGTGTTGATGTGGAACGCTCTGCCCAAAACCAAGAGCTTCTTGAAAGCATGGACAA
>Ga0316204_10004553_pt1 | contig 24654 bp, 23 predicted proteins | sample 6monrhotite_MG_2_FD_205661 | JGI IMG/M metagenome (GOLD analysis project Ga0316204, IMG submission 205661) | Microbial mat bacterial communities from mineral coupon in-situ incubated in ocean water Damariscotta River, Maine, United States -... | ecosystem: Environmental > Aquatic > Marine >... | reverse complement strand
ACAGCTTGATTAATCCGCATAAGCAGTTCTTCTTTCAGTCGAAAAATCCCCGCGGAACCATCTAGGTCTTCAGGCCGAAGTTCTCTCATGTAAGTGTTAAATTCATCCAATATTCTTGGCATTTTACTCTGCAAATCGGATCGAAAGCTTTCGCGGTCAACTTCCAGAACAATCTTGGCGCTTAAGAAGCTGCTGCCTTGTCCACCTGTGTTTAGATTGAAACGTTGCTCGTCTAACTCCACGAACAAAAGCTGTAGATCTTCATTTGTGCGGTCTTGTTCTAACTGGGCTTGATCCCGGCGCTGAACCGCTTCTTGGGCCAGACGTTCAATTTCTGGGTCTTCATCAGATGGTGCGTCTTCGCCGCCAAACATGCTGGACATGCCAATCACGACTAAAAGAGCTACAATCGCCCCTGCCGCGATAAAGACAAGCGTCTTGCCATTGAATTTCTTTTTCTCAAGTCCTTCAACCAATTCGGCTTCGCCGAGGGTTTCTTCAAGATTGTCTGCCATAATCTTATATCCTTTATGAAGCTCGCGGTCTTGACTGGTTTACCAGGATCGATCGGAAGAATGCTTCCAATCACGTAATCCATGCCAAACGACCACTGCTTCACGTTCCTATGTCTAAAATGATTAGGCTAATATGGTTAACAAGGGGTGAAGCTTTGCCGATTTACCCGCGAAAAAGTGGGATGGTTTTTCATGAACAAGTGACGGTTCATTCTTGCCGGGTGAATGCTTGCTTTACCGGCACTTTCTTACCGGCCAGCACCTTCAAGTACGGCGAAAAATTATCTAAGCTATTGATATTATGGAATTTTAATTGTTGGCACAGTTAGTGCAAATTTGTTGCCAACCAAATCCCGTGGCAAGCGGGTGATCTGCAAATGCAGGAGAAAGAAAATGGATACGGCACTTTTTGTCGGGTTGGCTCACAAAGCAGCGCTTAAGAGGCGCATGGACGTTGTCGCACATAATATCGCAAACATGTCGACGACGGCGTACAACAAAGAAAAAATTGTCTTCAGGCAGCACCTCGTTGATGCACCTGGAGCAGCCGCAACAAGCGGTGGAAAAATCTCTTATGTCATGGACCACGGCGTTCTCAGGAATTTGAATTCCGGCACCATGGTACCAACTAACAATCCTTTGGATGTTTTCATAAACGGGCGCGCCTACCTTGCTGTTAAGGGGTCTGACGGAGAGACGTTATATACCCGCAATGGAAGAATGACTGTTAATTCCGAGCAATATCTAACACTGCTAAGCGGCGAAAGAGTGCTGGACGATAACGGCCAGGACATCAAGTTCGATGATGACGACCGAGACTTCCATATAGCTGACGACGGAACAATTTCGAGCAATAACGGCGAAAAAGCCAAGCTTGGTTTGTCGATATTTTCAAATGAGCAAAACATGAAGCGCCGCGGCACCTCACTTTATGAGACCAGCGAAGCACCCGACGAGGTTGAAGATCTTGGAGACGTTTCTGTTCGCCAAAAAGCGTTCGAAGGCTCGAATGTCAATGCAATCGAGTCCATGACCGAAATGATAGATGTGATGCGGGCGTACCAAAGCGCCACACGCCAGTCTGGCGGCTATGAAGATATGAGAGAAGATGCACTCAAGCGACTTGGCCGGGTTCAATAAGCCAAAAGTAATCGTTTGACCATTTAAAGGATGGAACCATGAAAGCACTTAGTACAGCAGCAACCGGCATGTTAGCCCAACAACTTAATATCGAAGTTGTTTCCAACAATATTGCCAATATGAACACCACTGGCTTCAAGCGCCAACGCGCGGAGTTTCAGGACCTTCTTTATCAGAATATTGAACGCGTCGGCGCAAACTCTTCGGATGCCGGAACCGTTGTTCCAAGTGGTATTCAGGTTGGTGTTGGTGTGCGCACAGCGGGTGTATATAGAATTACCGATCAAGGTAGCCTGCAAAACACGGGCAACACATATGACATGGCTGTAAACGGACGCGGTTTCTTTAACATTCAACTGCCAGACGGACAGGATGCATATACCAGAGCGGGCTCGTTCCAAGTCGACCCAACCGGACAGCTTGTAACACCGGAAGGCTATGTGGTTCAGCCGGCAATTCAAATTCCACAAACTGCAACTGACGTTAGTATTAATGCGCAAGGTCAGGTCGAGTACCTTGAAGCAGGCGCAACAGCTCCGGCTGCGGCGGGCCAGCTTAATCTTGTCATATTCCCCAACGAGGTGGGCCTTGAGGCTATCGGCGGCAATATGTTCCTGGAAAGTCAGGCATCAGGTGCTCCCGTGATTGGCCTTGCCAACCAAAATGGCTACGGCGCTGTCCTTCAGGGGTTTCTTGAGCAATCAAATGTAAATGCCGTGTCAGAAATTACGGCAATGATTTCGGCGCAGCGTGCTTACGAATTGAATTCCAAGGTAATTCAGACTGCGGACGAGATGCTGCAGGCCGCAAATAACCTTCGCTAAGGGCATTAAAGTCCAATTTTAATAGGGTAAAAACTATGCAAACCGAGAAAAATAAGAACAAAACGCCAAGAAATTTTAGCTTCATAGCGCTTTTTCTTGTCCTTACCCTGTCTCATCCCGCTTTCGCAGCTGGTCTAAAAACTAACCTAAGCGTCGATGACCGAACTATAACTTTAGGTGATTTGTTCGATAACATTGGTGCCAAAGCTGATATTATTGTTCTCAATGCCCCTGCCCCAGGGAAATCCAAAAACATATCTGGAAATGACCTTGAGCGCCTTGCCAGCAAGTATGAAATAGACTGGCGGAAACCCGACTATCTGAAAAAAGTTAGTATTAGCCGGCGCGGTCATACAATTGCCAGTAGTGAAATTCTCGAACTTGTCCACACTTTAGCACTTGACTCTGGCGCAGACCCAGATAGCCAAATTCGTTTCTTTGGACGGAATAATGGTATTTTAGTGCCAATGGATGCAACAGCCGACGACATCCAGTTTGAAAATTTCTCATTGTCAGACAAAGGCGATAGATTTTCTGCGGTACTACTTGTCCCATCGGGCGGTGATGTACCAACCAAGCTTAGTTTAAACGGCGTCCTGGAAGAAGTGCGTGATATCCCTGTCTTTAGTAGCAGTATCATGCCTGGAGAGATTATTCGTGCTGATGACCTTCGTTGGATCAAATACCCCGCTAAGCGCCTAAATGGGCGGGTTATTCTGAGTAGTCAGCAACTCGTTGGCATGACCGTAAGGCGGCCTGCCCGTATGGACAAACCCATTAACACAAATGACATCGCTGCACCGATTGCTGTCGCCAAAGGCGATGCGGTCACCATGACTGTCCGAACGCGGGCAATGATATTATCAGCTGGTGGCAAGGCATTGGAAAACGGCGGTATAGGAGACACAATCCGTGTCATTAATTCAAAATCAAGGCTTACCGTTGACGCCAAAGTTCTACGAAACGGTCAGGTAGAAGTAATTTCCGGGCCAACCCTTGCCCTCGGCTCACGGCGATAATGCTGTGGTCTGGTCTATTAAACCCATGTCCAACGACTTGTCAGGAGATGTGCGATGCATAGCATGTTGATCAAACAAATTTCTCTCGGAATCGCCGTATTGTCACTCGCGGCATGCGGAAGCATTGACCGAGTCAGCAATATAGGGCGAGAACCAGCCTTGACACCCATTAAAGACATCAAAGCGCCTTTGACACAACGCTCCATCAGTCTACCAATGCCGGACAATACACCCAGTAGGCACGAGGCCAACTCGCTATGGCGCACCGGTGCTCGGGCATTTTTCAAAGACCAGCGCGCAGCACGAATTGGAGATATTGTAACTGTCAATATCGCCATTTCTGACAACGCCCAAATTGGCAACACCACAACGCGTGCCAGAACTTCGGCCGAAAATGCTGGATTGGATAGTTTCTTAGGGTTTGAACAAAAACTGCAAGGCTTGCTTCACGGCAACGGTGAAAATGCCCCTACCCTAACGCCAGGCGCCCTGGTTGGTGCAGATGCAACAAGTTCATATAATGGTACAGGTACTGTTAACCGCAGCGAAGCCATCAACATGACCGTCGCTGCCATCGTGACTGACGTTCTGCCTAACGGCAATATGGTTATCCAGGGCCGGCAGGAAGTAAGAGTTAATTTCGAAAAACGCGAGCTGCTGCTCGCAGGAATTGTGCGCCCGGAAGATATTTCTTCCTCGAACACAATCGCCCACACCCAAATCGCCGAGGCAAGAATTTCCTACGGCGGTAAAGGGCAAATTACCGATGTCCAACAGCCACGTTATGGGACCCAACTGTATGACATCGTATTCCCATTCTAAAAACAGCAGGAGGTGCTACGTAAAGAAAACTACTTACCGAGATATTTAATAAAGCCAACTTGAATTCTGCTTGCGATTTGCTCGCAGTGGCCGGTGACTCAGAAATGAGGCCGGCCATTTTTTTACAAAAAAAGGGAGCCACAGCCCCCCTTCCATCATTCCGTGCTGACCATAAACTTCTAGTCGTCGCGCGTAACTTTTTCAGCTCGTTCATGCGCTTCCTGAGCTTCAATTGTCATCGTAGCAATCGGGCGCGCATCTAGGCGGCGCAGGCTGATTGGCTCTCCTGTCACTTCGCAATAGCCATATTCGCCTTCCGCAATGCGCCGCAGCGCAGAATCAATTTTGGAGACAAGCTTGCGTTGACGGTCGCGCGTTCTCAATTCAACTGACCAGTCAGTTTCAGATGATGCACGATCAGCAACATCAGGTTCCCGAAGATTGTCTTCCTGTAAATTTTGCAAAGTTTCTGCGGATTCCCGCAAAATATCTTCTTTCCAATCATTCAGCTTGCGACGAAAATACTCTAATTGCTTCGGACTCATGAAGTCTTCATCCGATGACGGCATGTAGTTTTTTGGCAACTTCACCCCTGAATTTGCATTGGACATAGTCACTCCCTAACAAACGCTTTAGTCAACAATCCTTTGGGAACCCCCAAAAAGGCTGCGCTTTTATAGAGTTTTCTTGTGTATGAAACAAGGTGAATTATCGGCGGTTGAAATAGTGAATGTTTGCGAACAAACAAGCACAAACTATCTATTTGAACTACAAGCCTAATTTTGCCAATTCAACCTCTGCGCGAAGCTCAATATCGTCTAATATTTCGCGCAGTCTCTCATCATTTTGAATTGCCGATTCTCCATTTTCCCGCTGGTTTCGGGCCATATTTGCCAAATCGCGCAAACTGGATTCTGAAATTGCGCCGAGAAGAATTCCCTTGCGAACCTCTTCCAGCAAATCAAGCATTTCATTTGCGCGAGCCAGGCCTTTTGATCGACCATCGGTGGCATCTGGAACCTCCTGCAGTGAAAGCAGCGCATCCAAATGTGTTAAAGGTGCTGCACCTCCAATACTTTGAGGGGCATCCGCCGCTTCTGACGAACTAAGCTTGCTCGAAAATCCGCTCGAACCAGCCTCACGCTGTTTCGATGTCTTCTTAATAGACTTAGATTGAATTTGACCTGGGCCGCTGATTTTCATTCACCTAACCTATTCTCTTGGAACTGTGAGAGCAAGTCTTGCCGCGTAGGACCGGCAAATAATTCTTTCCAGTGTCTGTATGCAATATCATGAGGTAATTTTATTCTTTAAAAACAAAGCATTGCCGCATTCAATAATTGGCATGAATTTCGCTTTTGTATGCATGAGTAATAATAACTCACGCTTAGACTTTGCAAACAAGGACTTAAACAATGCGTCGCACGGTAAAAACACTCCGCTTCCTTACTTTGGTCATTTCCGGACTTCTCTTTGGTCTGCAGTCTGCCCAAGCGACGCCCTCCCGCATCAAAGACATCATTGCCATTGAAGGAATTAGGGAAAACCAGCTTATTGGATACGGTCTTGTCGTCGGGCTTAACGGCACTGGTGATACGTTTCTAAACGTACCCTATACTCAACAAAGCCTGACAGCCATGTTAGAACGTCTGGGTGTAAATGCCAAAGAAACGGTGATGCGGCCTGAGAATGTCGCCGCAGTAATGGTTACAGCCAACCTTCCCTCTTTCGCGCGTCAAGGTACACGCATTGATGTTTCCGTTAGTTCTCTCGGCGATGCTGAGGACCTAAAGGGCGGCACGCTTATAGCGACCCCGCTTCTCGGTGCTGACGGCGAAGTATACTCCGTTGCCCAGGGAGCAGTTGCTGTCGCAGGTTTTAGCGCGCAAGGCGAAGCCGCAAGTATCGTACAGGGTGTACCTACTAATGGCCGTATTGCAAACGGCGGCATCGTCGAACGCGAGCTACCCTTTGAGCTTTCAGATATGAATTCTGTAAAGTTGTCGCTGCACAACCCTGACCTTACGACGGCGCGCCGTATTACTGGCGCTATAAACAAAAATTTAAACATGGAAATTGCCCGCACGCTTGACCCAGCAACAATTCAACTGGAGCGGCCAATTGGTCACCCACTGGCTATGGTGGATATCCTGACCAATATTGAACAGTTGGCTATCACGCCTGATCAGCGGGCTCGGGTTATAATTGACGAACGCACGGGCATTATTGTCATAGGTGCAGAGGTGCGCATCAATTCTGTCGCTATTGCGCAAGGCAATTTAACCATTAGCATTTCCGAAGAACCTCAGGTTTCGCAGCCTGGCGCGTTTGCTCAAGGTGGCCAAACACAGGTTGTTAATCGTACTGGTATTGAAATTGACGATGGGAGCGACAAACGGCTTACCGTACTTGCTCCGGCTGTCACGCTTCAGGATCTGGTTGATGGCTTGAACGCTCTGGGTATCGGTCCACGAGATATGATCTCCATTTTGCAGGCGATAAAAGCCTCCGGCGCCATGCAAGCTGAAATTCAGGTGATGTAATGCAGTCTTTGACGGTAAATGTTGCACAGGACCAGCTGATAGAGGCGCAATTGCGCGCAACTCAATCTGGATTAAGTGATGGTCGTACTGCTGGCATGAGCAAAGCGGCGGCACGCGAAACAGCTGAGCAATTTGAGGCCGTTTTCCTGGCGCAAATGCTTTCCCCAATGTTTGAGACAGTGCCAACTGACAGTTTTATGGGTGGTGGACACGCCGAAAGTGTTTACCGCGGCATGATGGTTGAAGAAATGGGCAAATCTCTTGCAAAACAAGGTGGTATTGGGATCGCGGATTCTGTTTACCGAGAAATTATTAAACTTCAGGAGGGTTAAATGGCTTCAATAGACGTCAACCTGCCACCTGAACTCAAACCATACGAGACGAGCCTAACAGGGCCTGGAGCGAAACTAGTCAAACTGACCAAGTCTCTTTGCGATCTGATTTCACGAGAAACTATCCTGCTGCGTGAACGCAAAACCAAAGCTGCTCAGACACTCCATGGTGAAAAAAGCAAACTCATCGCTGAATATAAGAATACTATGAGCCAACTTCAGGTGAACGAACACCTGTTGGGCGAAAAAGACTCTGGTGAGCGGAAATATATCAAGTTTATCACCGAAAAGCTCCGCGAAGTTATCAGGGATCACGCGCGTTTAGTTCTACGGTTAAAATCAGTTGCTGAAGGACTTATCAAAAGTGTAGGTGACGAGGTTGCTAAACAAAACAGACCTGTTGTGGCTTATGGGAATAATGCGGGTTATCAGGTGTCGCGCGCAGCGCGTCCAATGTCCTTAAGTCTAAACCAGGTTATATAATATGACCTCTAGCGGTATACCAACGAAATCCGCTTCCCTGACCAGCACACAGAACCCGATTAATCTAAACCTACAGCCAAACTCGAAGTTTCATGCATCGACCAAAAATTTTCTGGTGGAATTGGCGAAGACTTTATCAACGAGCGGAAAAAGCAACTCTTCTCAGCCACAGCAAAGTGTCGCACAATCTGCGACGTTTCGCTCAAATGTATACTCCCCGGCGTCAATGGGGGTATCTGCACCTACTGCTGGAACACCTGCTGCAAGCGGCAAAAAAACACATGCGAAAAAGCGGCGCCAACTAAAATCAACGGCATCTGTTTCATCAAAATCATCTTAATTACGCCGATATATACGTCGGTCTAAATCAATGGCTTATTCCGCCAGTAGAAAAAGCCCGGCAGATGTTGCTCTTTTCAGGAACGCGACAACAGGACAGCCGGGCATTTTATTTCCTGTTTTTTGCCGCGCAATATGAAACTCTAAAAAAACTATTCAAAATCAACAGCTTGACCGTAAATAAAAATTGGCACACCTCTTGCTAATTTAGGGATGCCGGGTTGCCGGTATATTTTTAAACGTCATAAACAGGAGAGGTTCAATGGCCTTTTCAATTAATGTAAACGCCAGTGCACTGAGTGCTCTGCGTAATCTGAACCAAACAAGTAATGACCTGGGTGATACTCAAACGAGGATTAATACCGGTCTCAGAATTTCATCCGCTAAAGACAATGCTGCAGTATTCTCTATTGCTCAAAAACTGCGAAGTGATCTTCGCGGCCTGTCGGCTGTGGGACAGTCTTTGGATCGCGGTATTTCAACAGTAGACGTTGCACTCGCAGCGGCCAGCGCAGTTTCAGACCTTCTTCTTGAAATGAAGGAAAAGGCCGTTGCTGCAGCGGATCAGGGTCTTGATACAACAAGCCGCACCGCGCTCTCTCAAGACTTTACATCATTACGTGACCAGATTACTTCTGTCGTTCAAAATGCAGAGTTTAATGGCACAAATCTCATTGATGGTGGTAGCGATGCAATTGTAGCAATCACTAACGCCGATGCGACACAAACTCTGACCGTGGAGCACCAACAGCTAACCCTGAGCAGCACCAATATCCCGATCACGAGTAACCAGACCATCTCGACGCAGGCGACAGCTTCTGCCGCGGTGACGGATATCTCCAACGCTATTAACAACCTAAACTCAGCCCTAACCAAGTTGGGGTCCGGTTCAACCGCGCTTGAACAAAGCCGAAACTTTACCAGCCAACTTTCGGATGTGATTGAAATTGGTATTGGTAACCTTGTTGACGCGGATCTGGCTAAAGAGAGTGCAAACCTGCAAGCCCTGCAAGTGAAACAACAGTTGGGTATCCAGGCACTTTCAATTGCGAACCAGTCACCGCAATCAATTCTATCACTCTTCCAAGGCTAATAGCAGCCTGACGGAAGTTAGTTTATGACGTTTCTCAGCCCATCGCCTTCATGATCAACACATGGTGCGATGGGCTTATATATTGGGGAATGTAGATAACTTGGCAGCTGTTACTGCACAAATCATCATTCAAAAATTGGCCCTTCGAGAAATTAAGCGTTTAACGTTTGCATCAGCGCATCAGCAACACGCTTTACTTCCGTCTCTGTCATGCTGGGGAAAATGGGTAAGCTCAATACTTGCTGATAATACCGGTCTGAACCCGGTAAATTTTGCTTCCCGTATAGCCGAGAATAATAGGGCTGACTGGACACTGGTACATAATGCACTTGAGTGCCAACGTTTGCTTCGGCTAATTGCCTCATAACAGCGGCCCGGTCTTTACCCGCCGCTTCGAAGTCAATCAAAACAGGGTACAAATGCCACGCAGATAGAGATTGCGTTGAGCGATCTATCGGTTTCAGAACATTTGACAGCCCAGCCAGATGGTTATCGTACCAATCCGCAATTTGGCGTCGCTTCATGATGAAATCTGGTAATTTTTTTAGCTGGCTGAGACCAAGCGCGCACTGAATATCCGTGGCACGGTAATTATACGCCAGAAACTGCATTTCATAATACCATGGGTTTGTGTTGCCGTCCGCCGCAGTCCCTTCATTGGTGTTAATCCATTCATCGGACGTTTTTTCCATGGCATGACCGCGCAGCATACGCATCCGGTGAGCAGCTTTAGGGTCAGAGGTTGTTATCACCCCGCCCTCGCCCATGGCGATCGACTTTACCGGATGCAAAGAGAATGTCCCAAAGTCTTCGAATTGACCATCCCCAGGCTTTCCGCCTGCAATGTAATCAGCGCCCAAGGCATGGCAGCAGTCTGTGATTATCTTGATATCATTTTCGCGCGCAAACTCGGCAATTTGTTCCATATCGCCTGACTGACCGTTCATATGAACCGGCAGCACTGCTTTCGGCTTTTTAATGGACCTTGCAACCGCTTGTTTGAAACCACGGAGCGACATCAAGCCACTCTCCGGCTCAACATCAGCAAAACAAACTTCGGCACCTGTCATGCGGACAGCATTTGCCGTCGCCAAAAAAGTAATGGAAGGGACGACAGCAATATCGCCCTCGCCCAGTCCGGCTGCCATGGCAGCCAAATGCAGCGCCGCGGTACCATTGGAGCAAACAACTGCGTCCTTTGCGCCGATATACTGCGCAAATGCAGTTTCGAACTCATCAATTTTAGGGCCACAGGTGAGCGGGCCATTCTTCAAAACATCAGTAACAGCATCAATATCTGCCTGATCGATCGAATGACAACCATATGGAAGAAAATCGTCTGTCACGTTTGGCTACTCGCCTTCATCTGGGCTACTCACCTTCATCTGGTATCGATTTTAAAGTTTCCTGCAATGCTTCTACTGTCATCCACTCAACATTTTGGTCACTGGTATATTCGAAATTCTCCTTAACCAGTGGATGTCCGTCATCTATATGAGCTGGCCTGGACCAAAAACTCCATTCTGGCTCAATAATATACCGGTCAGATAATTCGAGCGTCGTGGGCGCGTTATGTTCAGTAATCATCAATTCATGAAGCTTCTCGCCTGGTCTTATGCCAACAATATTGCTTTTCATGTCCGGTGCCAACGCTTTAACTAAATCAGTGATTAGCATTGAAGGTATCTTGGGTACAAAAATCTCGCCGCCTCGCATCATATCAATGCATGTGGTGGTAAAGTCTACTGCATCTTTCAGGGTAATCCAGAAGCGCGTCATGCCCTCGTCAGTAACCGGCAATTCAGTTGCGCCTTCCTTAATTAACCGCCGGAAGAACGGAATCACACTGCCGCGCGAGCCCAGCACGTTGCCGTAGCGAACCACCGAAAATCTTGTTTCTGTTCCAGCCGCCAATGCATTCGCTGCGACAAATATTTTATCTGACGCCAATTTGCTGGCACCGTATAAATTTATCGGGTTAACCGCTTTGTCAGTCGACAGCGCAAGCACTTTGCTAACACCAGCTTGTATGGCGGCTTGTACAACATTTTCTGCTCCCATCACATTGGTACGAATGCACTCGAAGGGGTTATACTCGGCAAGAGGCACCTGTTTCTGCGCGGCAGCATGGATAACAACATCGATGCCGCGCATCGCCATAGCAACCCGCTCCATATCTCTAACATCACCGATGAAGAAGCGCACTTTTCTGCTATCTTCTTCGCTCAGACTGGTTTGTAGCAAAAAATGATTATATTCTCCGCGGGCAAATACAATTATACGCTTTGGATTGTGGTTCGCCAGCAATTGCCTAACCATTTTCTTACCAAATGAACCTGTTCCACCGGTTATCAGGATAGACTTGCCGTCCAAGTTTACCTTAGAGCTATCAAAGCCGTTTAATGCCATGATCTATTTTCCACTTTTTGTTTGTTGGTCTTCACAGAAAACGAGCGTGAGTAGACTAAATAAGTTAATAGGTATAATCACTTAGACTGTTCTCCAAACTCAATTGAGTAGCGAATAATCGGGGCTGGCAGTGCCGCCGCCGAGTTGGTTAAATTCGGTTTCATAGTTTCATCAGATTCGCTGAGCGTGATTGCCGCACGAACGAAGAAACTGTCCGAAACTGTCTTTGCAGTAATCAAGCCAACTCCGGCCGCGTCAGCACGTTCCATGGTCAGTTTAATGAAATGAGAAGCGTCCCCTATTTCGAGAACACCGTCGGTCAGGCCCAAACCGTTTGATGCAGAGACCAATCTTGAAACCGGAGCACCGTGGTCAACCGACTTGACACCATCGTCCCAAAGAGCGTGCCTCTGTTCGGTGTACCCGCCATTCTTGCATTGAAAGTAAAGGCTTTTCGTATCAAATGACTGCGGATTCAGCATCACATGTCCGCACCTGAAGCTACCATGCGGCAGGGGAAACGGGATTTTCTGATAAGTGACTGTGATGGATTGCGAATTGAGCGAAAAATTAATGGATTTTTGAATGCAGCCTATTGTGGTCTCAATTTCAGCAGTTATCTGAACCGCTTTTCCACCTTCATAACAGGTTATGCTAGGTTCACATTTTGCCAAATCTGTCACTTTATGACCAGTAGATGGCTCACCGACAAAATGCCCGCTATAGAAGTCTGCACCGTAGGCGATGTCTTCAAAAAAGCCGTGCGTCAGCGTCCCGATAAGCCCATTGTTTGCTGGCGCCCCGGCCTGTGCAGGGGCGTAACCTCCAGGCCCAAAGGACTGAATAGCTAAGCCACGGCTACAATTCAGCGCCACATGAAAAGCTGGCGTTTCAACGATTAAGAAACGGCCCTCACGCCTAATCTTCACTTCGTTCGGCAGCTTACACACAGTATTTGGTTTCGACTTCAGTCCATTAGCATTAGCAAGGGGAAACTCGTTGATCCGCTCGAGCAAGCCTGCCCATCTTTTCTCTGTTACATGAGTTCTAAAGTCACTCGCCCACAACTCGCAAAGAGTGCGTTGCATATTCTCATCGATAGGCCCCGAAGCCTCTGCCTCCTCGAAAATACGCCAGCACGCCGTATTGAGCGACAAATCATCACGGCCGGAAACAGCCCATCGCAATAGGTTATATTTCCGCTGCTTTTTAACCGGAATCGGTGCCTGAGCGGTCTCCAGGCGAATAGGAACTGCTTCTGGCTCCAGATTAGAGAGAGCATCTTGCGGTGTCCCAAGCCTAACTGCGTCGCTTGAACTAACAGATTTTAACAAAAGTGAAATTCGTTCATACTCAGAAATAGCGCCGACAATAGCTGCTTCTGAACCAAACCTTCCGGGGCGATAATCAAAAACCTCTGCGTCGCTGGTGTATAGAGGAAATGCGCAGGCGCCCTGCTCTAGTTGCAGCCCCAAAAATTCAAAATACTCGTCCGCCCCGATTTCTGCGTGGGCATAGCGTTGAAATTTTTGGAAGGACATTGCATCGGACCAGATAACCGGCAGCGTTACGCCGTCGGCACCAACAACAACCTGCGGGCGGTTTATATGGGTTTTAGACCAATTTGTGTTGTGACTGGAAGGCTCAGCCCAATCCATCATTATAGCTTCAAATCCCGCAGCCTTATAAAGCGGTAAAATGCCTGGCGAATATGCTTGTTCGTTGATAAGTGCGACCTTTGGACGGACATTCAAAATATCCTCGTAGTCCCGCATACCCAACGCCAAATTCATTTCTGTCATTTGGGGCGGGACGAGCGGTGCAATCATTTGGGTGTAGCCGCTACCAATCAGTTCCACTGATCCCGCGGTTATCAAACTGCGCAGAAGTGAAATCCATTTGGGATCGCGTTTTACTATCTCACGCAGAGTATAGCTTGTTGCTTCAATACCAATCGGAAAACCATCTTCTGCCAGCTTCAGAAGCGGCCAATAGCAACGATCAATGACGGTTTGACGCTCTTCTTCTTCAATAGAAGAAAAAGCCAAGTTCAAATGAAATGCAGTATAAATAAGCGCTTGCGGCATGACAGCCCAACAACAGTTAAATCTAACACCTAGATATAACCGCTAAAGACTAACGACTTGTTAACCATAGACAAAATTTGAAAGCGTGATTCTATAATGACGTTGGGATTCAAACAGTCATTTCAAAGCAACTTGTCGTACTTAGACCACGACGAATTTTTGTCCGGTCATCAAGGATTGCTGCACAGCATATAAGACAAATTCCGTTTTTGCCGCCTCGGTCAAGGTTGGAATGCACCCATCAGTTGGCCAATCCGTTCGATTGATTATACTATCCAGAAATTGCCCCACACTTTCATAACCATATCCGGCAAATTCCACATCGCCGTCCAGGTTCAGTGTTTCACCAAAAAAATATGGGTTCACTTCACTTACACCCTCGTCAGCCCATACATGTATCCCTCGCCTGGTCTGGTCGAGAGTGACTACGCCGCGCTCGAACTGGGCTTTGATGGTTTGCAAACTTTTTGTTGGGGACCCTTCTGGGTTGAACCAGCCTACATTCATTGGGCACAATAATGGCCCTGCATGGGTTTCAAAGTTAAGCGTTGCCAATACTCCATCGAACTGACCTGTTTCTTCGTAAACAATACCCTTTAATGGCTCAGCGGATGCTGAAATTAATCTTGCATCCGGAAACAGGTAGAAAACCTGATCGATATAATGACACCCAATGTAGCTAAAAACATCAACATCCCGGGTCCAGCTAAACACTTCGATCGGCAATGTTCGCGGCTGATGGTAGTCAACCGAATAAGATAAGAGCCTGCCCATATCACCCCTATTTGCTTTAATTTTTAGCCAGGCATTTGAGGCATCGAACCTCTTATGATAGTCAACCCAGACCTTTGCTTTGGTAGAGTTTTGAACCTCAACCAACGCCTGTGCATCGTCCCAGTCACCACAAAGTGGTTTCACCAGCCACAAGGGAATGCCGAGTTTCATACAAAGTTCGCTATAGAACCGATGATGCTTATCTGGCACAGAAACAAAACAGGCCAAGATATCGCTACTTTCCAGTGTAGTAACAACTTCGCTGGTGGAGATAAAGTCGACCGAAATCTCATCTATTGAGATATTCATCTCGTTCATTACCTGTTTAATTTCAGCAGTTTTTACGGGTACGGTATCGGGAGAATTGTAGCTGATGGTTACGGATGCTTTCTGACCACTTCCTGTACTCTCACGTTTAAGCCATTGAAGAACTGACCGCAACACAACGCCTGGGCCATATATATCTCCCAACACATAAGAACCTGATCCAACAATCAGTATTTTCATGATCAACCCTCTGCCCTAAGAACAGTCTTTATTTGCTCAACGATCTTTTTGGCCTGCATGTCAGCCTTTTCACGAGTTTCACCAGCGCAAACAACATAGCCTAAACGATCACGGTGGGAGCGAATTTCTGGTACATGCTCAAGCAAGTGAATATCTTCTCTAAACCAATGACCAACCACCGAATTGTGCAACACAATATGCTGGATATCCTTGTTTTTTCGCAACGGTGTGCCAGCCGGCAAGAAGACAAACCTTTGAGATACGCCTACGTTACGACGTACTTGCAAATACGCCCTATCTGGGCTCTGTCCCAAGGCGTATTGCAACAACGGGTATAAAATATTCACACCCGTGCTAACCGGTGCAACTAAATCACAAAAACGACCGCCTGATGTTCTAACCGCCATTTCCAGCACTATAACCTCACCACTTTCCGCGACAACAATATCACCCTTGAGCACGCCAGTTTTGATCCCCAAAGCCGCCCGACATTTATCTATTATGGACTCCAACTTAATACTGAGGTCAGCGGGCACATCCCACGGCATTGAGTGGCCGTCTTCGATTTGAAACGGCCACAAATCTTCAGTGGTATCATAATGCCTTAGTGCGATATTTGTCGCAGCAACTTCACCATTTAGAATAACGCTTTCTGTACTCAGCTGACTTCCAGAAACAAACTCTTCCAAAAGAAAGTCTTGTCCGCTGAAGTTTTGCTTTTTTCTATAATAATCCTCTAATTCTTCCTGATTTTTCAGAAATTTCACGCCCTGAGCACCAGCCATAGCGGTTGGTTTAATCATTTGCGGAAATTGGCAACCCTTTGCAGCTTCTATCCATCCAGACCACTTCGCGTTACCCGCAAGAGCTACAAAGCCAGGGACACGCACGCCGCCTTTTGCTAGGCATTGCGACCGCTTTACCTTGTCGGTACCAACAATTGCGATAGACTTTGATATTCCAGGCAAGTCAAATGTTTCAGAGATTAGCGCGGCTTCAATTGCCAGTTCCGCAGCATGTACAAATACCGCATCAACATTGAGCACACTTACTTTCTTAATCAGGGCCTCATGATCTTTAATATTAACCTGGTAAAACTCATCTGCGGCGTAGCTACAGGCCGCATCAGAGTGTCCATCAAATACAATAATTTCCGCACCCAACTCCCGCGCAATTTTGAGAGCATTAAGTTGCTCGAAACCACCCCCAAGGAGGAGTAGGCGTTTGCGAGACGTAGTATCTGTAGTTTTACTTATCGAAGGAGACATAATATTCCAGCTCATAGACTGCTAATGGATGATGTCCAACGCGAATTTGAACGTTGTCAAATTGACTAAAAAGAAACTCGGCAATTTTTTGAGCATGACTATGATGGTGATAGGCACTTATGGCCAAATGTGGTTTGTGACGGGAAAGCGTGCTTATGGCACCAGATAGAAAATCCAGTTCATACCCTTCAATATCCACCTTGATCGTCGAAATATCATCTATCGCAAGATCATCCAGCGGAAATACTTCAATTTTCTCGCCTGTTTGATCGGCTGATCCCGAGGCACCATTTAAAGTGGCCCTGCTCGTCACATCAGCAGTTTCCTGCCAGATCGTCTCTCGCCTTGCCCCAATCGCAATTTGATGGGTTTCAATTGGCAAGCCCAAGTTAGCTGTGTTAACTCTTTCGCATAATTCGTTGTAATTATTAATAAATGGTTCAACTGCAACCACTTTAGAGAAACGTCCGGTTTCCGCAAACTCAATGGACGATACGCCGTCGTATGCACCAACATCAACTGCCACCCCACCAGTTGCTATCGACTTTATCCAATCACCATGATCATACTGTTTGTGTATGCTTTGCATGGGCGTCAGTTCGGCTAGGTTTCCAGTTCGTTTAAAGCTTCGCCAACTCGAAAAATAAGCGCGTTCTTCTTCGTTTTCTAACGCAGCATAAACACGGTCCAACCAAGGGTTATCATGATAAACATTTCGATAGGTTGGAAAAAACATGTCGTCAAGTTGAGGAAATATGCAGCTTTCCGCGATACCATTTTGCGCTAACAGGTTTGCAATTTCCATCTGATATGCTGAGACGATCACCACACCCGCTTTGCTTTCATGCTGATGGAAAAATGCCCTAGGAGAAAAAACTGGATACCCCATGAATGGGTATGCCTGTTTGTCTTCGGAGCGATCAATGAACCCAATAATTTGCTTACTCAAACTTTGAAGTAGTTCAATCGTTGCTTCAGCCGCAGGCGTCGCACCGTATAGATAGAACTTGTCAAACTGGTCAAACCTCTGTTGGAAATTCATTTCGGTCTACCCAACAACTGCGTGCTTCTGGGCAAAAACAATTGCCAGTCGGCCCATATTCATGTCGGCAAGACCGCCATACAATGTCTTGAGCATGTCCATACTCGCACTAGCCAAGTTTGTGTCCAAAGTCTTGCGCCAAGTGTGCAATTGCCGCCCAAGCTTTGGGTCTGCCGTATAGTCCTGACCCATCAGCAAAAATAATTCCATTGGAAAGTTGGTAAGCTTGCGCTTCACTTGGTAGCCAGAACCTTCAATAAGACCGCTTAAACTATCAAAGCTGAAATAGTTGAGGTGATGATCCGGCACGACCCACCAGGAAGGCTTCTCAAGGGTTTTAACAACTGCATGTTGGAGTGGATTAAAGTCGTTCGGCGTAGAAACACAGAGCACACCGCCCGGCACCAATAACTTTTCTGCCAAAACCAACAGCTCCCGCGGTTCAGCAACATGCTCTAAAACTTCGCTAAGATGAATAAAATCAAACTGTCCTAAACTACCCGCTGTTTCAGCAGAGAAAAAACCTTCAATAATATTCAGGCCCCGTGCACGAGCATGCTGCGCAGCAATAGGTGATGGTTCAACACCGGTGCAATCCCACCCCAACTCCTGACCCACTTTCAGGAAGTCGCCGGGCCCACAACCAATATCAAGTACACGCCCAATTTCTTTTCCGAGAATATCGCTGACAACCGAATACCGAAGCTTGCATTCAACGGCTTTCCAGGCAAAATCTTCGTCGGCTTCATCAAGATAATTTGCTTTTTCATCTTGATAGAAGCTGTCTTTGTAGAATGATTCCTGCGTTTCCGGTGTGGGCAATGGCACAATATGTGTAAACCCGCACGATGTGCAGCCGATCACTTCCACGCCGTTTTTACTAAGTAGTACAGACCCTGAGTGCTCCCCATAAACGCTGCTGCTCCACTCACGCTGCTGCATGCTCACCTCCCTTTTGAAGGTGTAATTTTCGGGCAATTAAATCCGAGAAGTTTCTTGGCCCCGCAGCGAGAGCATCCGTTATGCCACTATCCAAGGGTGCAGTATTTGAGCGCTGCAGGCATTCCAGCTTTGAAAGGGCATCATCTAAGTTCTTTGCCACAAGGCTTGGAAACATATTTTCTAGCAAGCGCCATTCCGCATCCGTCGCTGCCCCTAGAGGGTCGAAAACAACCGTGGGAACCCCTGCCCTAAGACATTCGAAAAAAGTAACGCCAAAAATACAAAGGGCATAGTCAAACTCATGCAGAATGTTGCTCAGATTGGGTGGCGATTTGATTGTCTTAAATTTTGTAGTCCTACCGGTCCATCCCGGTGCGTTGGCATAAGGCCCCTGAATCCAGGTAATGGCATTCTCATCCGGTACAATCTGGTCTAATTTCATAGGTAGCGTGCTTGCAAACCCTAAAGGATCTGCTCCGCCCGTTAGTACTACCGTTGATGCCGCAGCTTTTGGTGCCACTGTTTGTTCTCGTACTGGCGACTGACCAAGAAGGAAACACTTAAGCCCATAGTGCAAACGACCTTCCGTTTGTTGTTTTAGTTCCGGCGGAACACAAATAGAAGGCATCCAGACCACATCAAAAATCTGTTTTGCATCACTTGAAATATCCACCCCTACCTTGAGGGTTGATTGCGGTAAGGACAAAAGCTTGGTTGTGAAACCTGGTTCAATATTTTTCACATCAACAATCACAACGTCAGAGCCGTGAAAATCTGAATCGAAATCATCAATCCACTTGTGCTGAATGTGCGTTAATTTGCTAAAATTAATAGGCTTTCCGCGAATTAATAGCTCTACATCAGCACCCAGTCGTTCCTGGAGGGCGGCGGCGGCGACGCATGACCGTGATAAGTGTCCCAAACCTAAATTTTGTCCAGCTTCACATAAAATTTGTACTTTTGGGCCTACTTCCCTCACTGCTTTTTGATGGACATGCGCGTTGATAGCTATGAGGTCAGCTTGGGTTTTCAACGTGTCAATCACCCACTCTAAATCCACAATTTTATTGGCTTCGTTTTGCTCATGCCATCTATTGTAGATTTGGGTCATGAAGGCATAGTCTTGCGTTGTATCCACCGACAATCGATGATTAATCTCGGCATATTTCTGATCTTCATCTACCAGTAAAATTTCGTCGGGCTCTACCTTCTTAAGGTGATGATAAACCGCGCCCACATGTTCGCGTTCAAACGGTTCTCTTGCGACTTCAACCATCCGGTTCCAGAAACCACGATTAAAAACATCAAACCCTTCGTGAATGTAAGAGCCGCCTTTTGTTGGCGGGCTAAGGACTGCTAAGCCGTTGGTAGAAACATGGCTGGATCCACGGATTAGATGCTCTATCGTTACAGGCTCTATAAGTGGGCAGTCACCACAAACATAGACAAACGTATCTGCATCCACTGACCTAACGGCCACATCAACCCGTCCAACCACGTCGTTAACATCTCCATCCCAAGCAAATGGTGTCACGCCATTCTCGCTTGCCCATTCACACAGCGCTGCATTTTCCGGATCGTCAGTTGTAGCAATAATAATCTGATCCAAGCTTGGAACAGCGCGCAAACGATTAACGATATGTTCGATTATGGGCCTGCCCACCAATGGCAGTAATTGCTTACCTGGCAACCGACTAGATGTTAAGCGAGCCCCAATTATTGCAACAGTTTTCCTAGTCATTAAGCCCCCTCCGCCACTGTTCTCGCATGGATAGCATTGGTCTTACCCCATCCGAAGGGTCAGCGCGCCATATGCGATCATTAATCTCGGCGGCAGTTGGCTGCTTTATACCGTCTCCGTCTGCCATCAGGGACAAACGAATATCGCGGATAACCGGTTCAATCTCATCCGGCAGCCAGCAGTGGCCCGTTTTATACTCGGCACCTGTCTCATCCAGATCCAGATGAAATTCTATAACCGGTGCACCATACTTATGCGCGGCACGCTCAATTACTGCCGGTGTTCTCGAATGGTCTGACCAGCCAACGGCCAAGCCAGTTGCATCTGCAATGGTTTTGATAGCCGCTAAATTACATTCAGCGGGCGGCGCCGGATAGCCCGATACACAATGGAAAAGCGTCAAGTCGTTCCCGCCCGCACTTTTAAATGCATTGGCTGCCGATAGTATTTCAGTCAAGTCAGCCATTCCCGTTGATAACTGAGTTGGGATTCCAGTTTTTGCACACGCGGCAATTAGATCGTGCCACGGGAGTTCGTATGAAGCGATTTTATAAAAGTCGACATACGGCTTCAGTTCTTCCACTGCATCAAGGTAAAATGGTGTGCAGGAAAATAAGATGTTGTTGTCGGTGCAGGATTGCTTTAAATCCGGCAAAAATGATACCGGCAATTCCCACTCTCGCCGAGCACGGTGGTCCGCGCTTTTTGCCAGAATTTCGGGCGCAAATAATTCATCAACTCTAAACAGTTGAAACTTTACGGCGTCACATCCAATTCGTGCTGCCGTTTCGATAAACTTTTTGCACCGGTCAATGTCCCTTGCGTGGTTGCTTGACACTTCAGCAATAAAAAAAGGGGTTCGCATGCGTTAAAGCCCCAATACTGTCTTGGCTTGGTTCGCAACCCTTCTAACAACGTCATCCCAGTCACCGTTATCTCCAGTGTGAAACACTTTTGCATCTTTGGCGAACAGCACGTTGGAATCACTCCCAAACGACCACCAGGGCGGTGCACCGGCCATTAACAAGGTTGTCCGCCCGGACGACATAGCGAACATCCCGGGAGCAGAACACGAAGAAACCACCAAGTCACACTGTGACGCTATCGCTAGGTTAGCTTCAATATCCGCCTTCAGGTCCACATCCTCAAAATGGTGAATAGTCACACCGTATTTATCTTTAAATGTAGCAAGCTCTTCTTCAACATCACCGTATTGAAGGTTCACAAATTCGACATGTTCAGCCAAGGCCATCAAGGGACCTAAAGCGTCTATACTTGCGTATAGATACGCTCTTTCTGATGACACAATACCGCTTCGCCAAGCCAATCCAATTTTTGGCTTTTTGTTGATAGCGTTCAGCCTTAGCTTGAATTCGCCTGCCCTTATTGGTTCAGCCGTTAAATAGCCCTCGCCGTGTGGACGAATATTTTCTTTTGTCTGCCATGCAAACTTGGCGGCTCCCCCTACTGGTACATAATAATCAATTGATGCTTCGCCCGCGTTGATCATTTTTTCGATACCAGGAAAAACCCGGTAACGATAACCCGAAACAATTCTATCGAGATAGCTACCCACGATGGCTTCAGGGAAACGCCGCTTATATATACTGACAAGGCGGGGGTCACAGCCGATGTAAAGCTTTTCAACTTTCTCATACAAAAACGGCAAGTAAGAACCCCACATAACTTCATCACCGATACCCTGCTCTGCAGTCACGAAAAGGCTTTTGCCGGACAAATCTTCGCCCTGCCACTCTGGAAGCTTGTGGGTGTAATGTTGAGTTTGCGAAGACTTACGCCTTACATCCAACCTATAACCATAGTGTTTCCATGCTTCTCTCATCTCACCTTTCAAAAACAGGAACTGAGCAGCCCCAATTCTTGGCTCGGGGCTATCTGGATTGATTTCAATGGAGCGGAGCGCGAGTTCGAGCGCTTTGTCCAGTTGGTTCCGGCGGGTGAAGGAAATTGAATAATTGCTGATAATCTGAGAATTATCCGGGCTTAATCGCATTGCTTCTTCGAAAAAGACATCCGCGGCGTCAACCCCGTCCCTTTCCCGAACCTGCGTTGCTAGCACATTCCAGAGGCTGGCCTCAGTAGGAAACAAGGGCAGCGCACTTTGAAGCATATCAATGCTTTCGTCATATTGCTGCAGGCCTGAATAAGCGGTTGCCAAATTCACATAGCTGGCTGGGCTTTGAGGCGCGAGCGCGACGAGCTGCACACCCAGTTTCACGGCGATTTCATACATCCCCATTTCCAACGCCAAACGTTGAATAATACCAATGAGATCAGCGGTTGGTTCATGAACCTCAAGCGCACGTTGCAAAACCTCTATAGCATGTTCCCGGACACCCAATTGAGCCAAAGCATGCGCCAAAATTGTCAATACAGCCAAGTCTTCCGGCATAGCATCCCATGCAACAAGCAAGTGTTTTACGGCTTCCGCCCACTCCTGCCGATCAACATGGTCCTGACCTAACTTAAGGGATCGTCTTATATCTTTGATGGATGCATCGGTGACTTCAAGGCCAAGTTTTTGACGCTTCGTCAATATTGGCTTTGCAACTTTCGGTCTTTGTCGGCTTTTGGTAATCACCGTTTTTCTCCTAACTTTCGGACATGGAAGGTTTCATAAATCAAACCTGAAATCCGAATAACCCCTTGTCCCACACTCCAGAGAGTTTTGATTTTTTCGGACTGTAACTTTCCACATCACACTGCAAAGTAGGTGCCAACAAACCCCTGAGACCATCAAAATAAAACATGCATAGTATAAGAAAATGTTAATTTTTGTTTACCATAGTGGCTTTTGAATTTTGGATATCGATAGGAGTTGCGTGGGTACAATACCCCACGCCAAACCACACGGGAGAACCCAATGGCATTGAAATTGTCTCTAAAACCAGATGAGCGTCTAGTGATAAATGGCGCGGTAATTGCAAATGTTGATCGGCGGACGACTTTGATCGTTCACAATAAGGCTTCGATCTTGAGAGAAAAGGATATTTTGCAGGAAGAAAACGTCAATTCACCAGCCAAACGGATCTATTTTCCGATCATGCTGATGTATATGGGCCAGGGCGGCACCGATAAATTTTATGAAGAGTTCGTCAAACGCATGACTGAATTTATGAGTGCTATTAACAGCCCTGATGCCATAAACGACTGTGTTCAAATTAGCCGAGATGTAATGGATAAGAACTACTACAAAGCGCTAATGAACTGCAAAAAACTGATCAATTTTGAGAAAAGCCGCATTGGAGACACAGGTTAGACACCAATAAGCGGGAATTATAATGTCGTATCAAGCATATCAACAGGCCCAAACTTCAGCAGAAACCCCCAGTCAGGTAGAATACCGTCTGTTCGCACAAGTCACTAACGCCCTTATTGCCGTTAAAGATCGACCTATAACCGACCCGGAAACAATAGCTGCCCTCGATTGGAACCGCCGCATGTGGTCAGTTTTTTCAAGCGACTGCGGGACCAAAGGGAACGGCCTGCCCGATCAATTGCGCGCTGGGATTGTCTCTCTTTCCATATGGGTGTCTAAACATTCTTCTTTGGTCATGCGCGGCACTGAGCGCATTGACAGCCTAATCAATATCAATAAGACGATCATGGAAGGATTGGCGGAACAAGCAGAAATTCAAGCCAGCAGCCAGGCCAGTGACGCAGATCGTCCGCAGCCAGTCAACGCTACACTGTAGCGACAGCAGCCTGGCTTTTTTCTAGTCGTCTTCCTTTCTTCACGTTCAACATTACTAGGTCACCCGGTTTTTCGCCGTTACGTTCGGCTGTTTTGGAAACCTACACTCAACGCACCATCCAACTGGGTAAAATATGCACGGTACGGCAAAATTTTCCGATCAGAACACTGTATATTTTGCCGAGTCAGCGCATTTTTTGCCGGGTAACTCGACTAGGCATAGTGCGAATACATTAAGAAAAACCCATATAAATCATTTATTTTCAATATCTTAACATATTTTGCCTAGTCTATAGGCAAATTTGGCACGCCGTCTGCAGATGTGTTTTCGAAGGCAAAAGGCTTTCGTGAGCAAAAGGCTCATAACATACTCTCAGAATGGAGAACTATCATGGCGTTTTCAGTAAACACCAATGCAGGTGCACTCTTTGCACTGCAAAACCTCAATAAAACAACCTCACAATTGAACACAATCCAGACCCAAATTAATACGGGTTTGAAAGTTTCGTCTGCAAAAGACGACGCTGCGACTTTCGCCATTGCACAAACCCTTCGTGGTGACGTGTCTGGTTTGAACGCGGTGAAATCTTCACTTGATCGGTCTCAGTCAACTATTGACGTTGCGATTGCAGCTGGTGAAGCGGTATCTGACTTGCTGATTCAACTGAAGGAAAAGGCAGTTGCGGCCAAAGACAGTGGCCTTGATACTGCCAGCCGTACAGCATTGAACAACGACTTTGGTCAGCTTCGCGACCAAATCACCTCGATCGTAACAAACGCTGAGTTCAACGGTACCAATGTTGTGAAAAGCGGCGGAACAGCGATTACTGCAATTACTAACGACACTGGTAGCAACACGATTACCGTTGCTGCACAGGATCTGTCATTGGGTGGAGCCAACGTTACTATCACGGCTACACAGAGTATCGGTACTGCAACGGCAGCTTCTGCTGCGGTGGACAATATCGAATCCTCTATTGCTAACGTTAACACGTCTCTTTCTGAGCTGGGTTCTGGCGCAAACCGTCTTGAACTTCAGGGCAACTTCGTTAACCAGCT
>Ga0316204_10004552_pt1 | contig 24657 bp, 21 predicted proteins | sample 6monrhotite_MG_2_FD_205661 | JGI IMG/M metagenome (GOLD analysis project Ga0316204, IMG submission 205661) | Microbial mat bacterial communities from mineral coupon in-situ incubated in ocean water Damariscotta River, Maine, United States -... | ecosystem: Environmental > Aquatic > Marine >... | reverse complement strand
GCAGATTCACAACAGCTTGTCTCCGTCGAAAACCGTCCACGTGTTCGCAAGGTCTTGCCTCCTGATGTCGCCTTGCGGCGAGGCATCTGACGTCGCAACACCCTCTACCGTGCGGCGCTGGGACGTCGCGTTCCTCACAGGTACCCAGTCGCAGTTGGCGCGCGCCGTACGGCGCGTGCTGGCGAAAGATGGGGGCTCAGTTGAGGGCACGTCATGCTCCGCAAAGGTACGAACTCGCAGTTGGCGCCCGCCGTAACGGCACGGTTGGTGCCGCTCGCTCGGAGCCGCCCTGAAGCCGCTGGAGTCGCTGTGAAGCAGCCGCTGGAGTCGCTGTGAAGCAGCCGCTCTGAAGCCGCTGGAGTCGCTGTGAAGCAGTCGCTCTGAAAGAGGAGAGGAGAGGAGAGGAGAGGAGCACCGACTCTGATGATCGGAGCTGGCGCGCTCCGCGCTCCGCGCTCTCTTCGTTCGCGGGAACGGGGGGCGCGGGAGCGCGGGGATTCAGGACTTGAGCGCAGCCCACGCCTGGGCGGTGAAGAAGAGGAGAAATGGCGGCGCCTGAAGGCCGGGGAGCACGTCGCGCGACCCACTAGAACGTGTTTCTCAGCCTCAAAGCCCTTGAAGCCCCGCCCCGCGTCGGTATAGGCTACGTCGCCTCACGCGCCCGCCGCCCGCACGCGTGGACCCGGAGATTCAATGACGTCGATGCTGCTCCTGCTGCCCCTGGGCCTCACCGCCTGCAACGAGTACGACCTCAAGCGCTCAGACGAGGATCCAATCGTCGACACCGGCGAGCCCGCCCCTCCGGTCGACACCGAGGTTCCCGAGACCGAGACCACCCCCTCGGATGACGCCCCCGACATCTTCGTGGACCCCACCTACCTGGACTTCGGCTGGGTCGATCAGGAGTGCACCTCCGCCCCCTCCGAGGTGACCATCACCAACGTGGGCACCGAGCTCCTCGTGGTCGACGACATCGACCTCGGCGGCAGCGCCGCCGCCTACTACGAGATGGTCCGCCCCCAGCTCCCCCTGGAGCTCGCCCCCGACGAGTCCGCGGTGATCACCCTGGAGTTCGCCCCCATCTCCAGCAACACCCTGACCGCCGAGATCCAGGTCAAGTCCAACGACCCCGACGAGCCGAACGTCCTGGTCGAGGCCATCGGACAGGGCGCGGACGACTCCCTCTACGAGGAGTTCTTCTACCAGGACTTCTACTCCTCGGTCGACGTGCTCTGGGTGATCGACAACTCGGGCTCCATGTCCGACGCCCTCAACACCATCTCCGACAACTTCAGCTCCTTCATCTACCAGTTCACATCGCTGGACCTCGACTACCAGATGGGCGTCGTGACCACCGACATGATCAACGTGGACGACCAGGGCAAGCTCCAGGGCGACATCCCCTACATCACCTCCAGCACCCCCAACGCCGAGACGGTCTTCCTGGCCATGGTGAACCAGGGCGCCACCGGCTCCGCCGACGAGCGCGGCTTCGACGCGGTCCAGGCCGCCCTGAGCGAGCCGCTGCTCAGCGGGCACAACGCGGGCTTCCTGCGCGGCGACGATGTCGCCTTCGCCACCATCGTCGTCTCCGACGAGAACGACGCCTCCAGCACCAACTCCACGAGCTTCTCCTCCTGGTACCTGGGCCTGAAGTCCGACCCGGCTCTGCTGACCTTCTCCGCCTTCTGTGGCGACCCCGGCAGCGGCTGCTTCGAGTGGGTCGACTGGTCCACTGGCGCCATCTCGGCGACCTCCGGCAAGAAGTACACGGACGTCACCGCCACCGTCGGCGGCACCTGGCAGAGCATCTGCTCCAACGACTTCGACGAGGCGCTCAACCACCTCTCGCTGAACGCCCTGGGCATGGACTACCAGTTCGAGCTGACCGAGACGCCCAGCAGCATCGCCGAGATGGTGGTGCAGGTGAACAGCCTGGACGTCGAGTACAACAGCATCAACGGCTGGACCTACGACGCCGAGGCCAACACGATCGTCTTCCACGACGAGGCCATCCCCGGCCCCGACTCGACGATCTACGTGCAGTACCCCCGCACCAGCGACTGCGAATAGTCTCCGGTCACTCCGGCGCCGGTCACTCCGGCTCGGGCCCCGCCAGCAGCCCGCTCAGCGACCAGCGCCAGAGCCGCCCCTCCTTGTCCACCGCGTAGAGCGCGTCCTCGCTCAGATCCCAGGAGATCTGGACCAGCGGGGCCTCGGAGAAGACCCGCAGCGGCTCGCCGCTCTCCAGGGCCACCAGCGCCGCGGCGCCGCCCTCTCCTCCCCAGGGGGCGACCATCCACCGCCCGGATGGGTCCACGGAGAGCGTGCCCGACAGCGCGCTCATGCGCTCATCCGCGCTCAGCAGGGCGTCGCCACCGCTGGCCCAGACCGGCGGCATCTCCCAGCGCCAGATCGGCGCGCAGGCCGCCGTGCAGCCCACCGCCAGCCCGCCGCCGCCGGGCACCGCCGCCGCGCTGTGCACGCCCCCGCAGCAGATCCCCTCGTCCGCGTCGAGGATCGTGAGCTCCGGCGCGGCCATCACGACCACCCGCCCCTCCCCGGTCGCGGCGGTCACCGTGTCACCGCGCCAGGCGAGCGACACGCAGCCCTTCCCCGCCTGGGCGCGCCCCACGACGCTCCATCGCTCCGTGTCGAGCAGGAGGACCGCTCCGACCTCGTCGCAGCTCGCCAGCAGCGCCCCCGACGGCGACCACGCCACCGCCCCGGCGCGGGAGGACTGCAGCGTCTCATGCACCACGTCGCCGGTCTCCACGTCGATGACCTGCAGCTTGGTGTGCACGGTGACCGCGAGCTGATCACCGTCGGGAGAGAGCGCTGGCACGAAGAGGGAGCGCCAGTCGAAGGGCGCCACCTGGAGCCTGCTGGACAGGAGCGGCAGGGAGCGGCCAGCGATGACCTCGCCGGTCAGCGGGTCCATGCGGATCAGCACCGCCGCGGTGCGCCCCAGATCCTGGTTGTAGAGGACCAGCTCGCCGCGGCCCCGCCGAGGTGCCGCGTACATCACCGGCTCCGCCAGCAGCACCGCGTCGCCGACCGGGCGCATCTCCGGCAGCCAGTACTCCGCGACGGCCTGAGCCACGTTCGCCGCGTACTTCCAGGTCACCACCTCCTCGGGGGCGAGCCGGATGGGAGAGTCCTCGGGCAGGCTGGCGTAGTCCAGCATCCAGCGCTCGTCGCGCCAGGCGACCGACCACGTCTCCTGCCGCTCCCCCAGCGTCACGGTCACCCCCTCTCCCCAGGAGCTCGCGACCTCGGCGTCCCGCAGCAGCCAGCGCAGGTAGCCCGTGTGCACGTTGCGGCGATCAAAGGACCGCCCCCACTCCACCGGGTCGACCCCGTCCGGCAGCGCGTCCTCGCCGATGTACAGATCCAGCCCCATCAGGAGGCGCATCTGATCGCGACCCGCGCGCACATCCGCCACCAGATCCGCGACGAAGCGCTCCGGCTCCTCACAGAGCCCGCAGGCGCTGGTCTCCACGCGCTCGATGCGCGGGCCGTCGCCCGCGCGGCGCACCACGAAGGTGAGCCAGGGGGGGCCGTCGAGCACAACCCGGGCGTAGTCCGGGCCCTCGAGCACGCCCACGGTTCCGGCGCCGGCGATCGAGCGGCCGATGTCCCCTTCGGGGCTCAGGCGGCGGCTCATGCCCTCGGCCCAGACCTGCCGGCGCTCGCGGGACCAGCCCTCGACGACCGGCGGCCGGATCCACTCGTCGATCCGATCGGGCGCGATCGCACCGGCGCTCGACGCCTCAATCAGCGCCGAGACCAGCCGCTCGGACCGATCGAGGTCCGGCGGCCGCGCCGCCCACACCAACGGCGCGAGCAGCGAGATGAGAATCAAACCCGGTAGATCTCCACCTGGTTCAGCACCACGTCCGTGCGGGGGCGATCGCCGGGGCCGGTGTCGACCGCCGCGATGGTGTCGATGAGCCCGACGTTCTCGATCACCTTGCCGAAGACCGTGTGCTTGCCGTCGAGCCAGGGCGTCGCGACCTGGCAGACGAAGAACTGGGAGCCGTTGGTGCCGGGGCCGGCGTTGGCCATGGAGAGGATGCCCGGGCCGGTGTGGCTCAGGTCCGCGCGGCACTCATCCTTGAAGCGCCAGCCCGGGCCGCCGCGGCCGGTGCCGGTGGGGTCGCCGCCCTGGAGCATGAAGTTCGGGATCACCCGGTGGAAGAGGGTGCCGCTGTAGAGCGGGGCGTCGGTCTTGCGACCGCTCGGGTCGGTCCACTGGACGTTGCCGGTCGCCAGCGCGACGAAGTTGTTGATGGTCTGGGGAGCTTCGTTCTCGTAGAGCTCCGCCACCATGTCACCCATGGAGGTCTTGAAGCGGGCCATCAGCTTGCCGGCGCCGGGGACGGACTCGGACGCGGGAGGAGCCGGGCTGTCTGCGCCCTGGCTGCGGTTGAAGAACGACATGTTCATGCTCCTTTGGAGTTGAGATGTCCCAACTACCGGCCCCCGACCGGCCCTGCAAGGCAGCCTCCCAGGTAAAACCGGGATAGACGTCAGGGCTGGAGGTTTGATGGCGGATGACACCGTCCACGTTCTCGTGGTCTGCACAGGCAACATCTGCCGCTCTCCCATGGGCGAGGTGCTGCTTCTGGACTACGCGAGGCGCCGCGGGCGCCACGTCGAGGTCAAGTCCGCGTCTGTCCTGGGCCTCACTGGACACGCCGCTCACAAGAACGCCATCAAGGTGATGAAGGAGATCGATCTCGATCTCACGCAGCACCGCTCTCAGCCGGTCACCCCCGAGCTGATGGAGTGGGCGGACTACGTGCTCGTCATGGAGTTCAAGCACGCGACCAAGCTGCGTGAGCGCTACCCGGACAGCTCGGATGACCAGATCATGATGATGGGCTCCTTCGCCGGGTACATGGAGATCAAGGATCCGCTGGGTTGGTGGAAGGGCCCCTTCAAGACCTGCCGGGAAGAGCTGAGCCGCTGCGTCGAGGCCTTCGTCGACAGCCTGCCAGACGAGGATTGATCCTCGCGTGATCCTGACGGTCGTCCTGTTGTCGGGCGCCGTCGCCTGTAAGAAGCCTGACGTGAACGCTCAGGACGTCGAGCTCTCCGGGCGGGTCTCGCTGACCTGGGACGAGACCCTGCAGCGGGGCCGCCTGGCCGTGCTGCGCTACCTGCCGGCGGCCGTGCCGCTGCCCGCGGAGCGCCAGGGCATCCCCGTGGACGCCTGCGAGACCCTCGTGCCCCGCACGGCGCTGGACGGCGTGCTGCGGGAGACCGAGGTGAGCGCGATCTGTGACGGCGAGGCGCTCGCGCTCTCGGCGGACGCCACCGGCTTCTGGGCCCACCGCTTCACCGCGCCGCCGCCAGCGGGCTTCACCTGCGAGGTCACCGTGGACGGGGAGTCCTTCGAGCTGCCGCCGCTGCCCGAGGCCCCGGACCTCACGATCCGCGCCCACCGCGCGCGCTGGACGCCTGGCGACGCCGACGAGATCCGGGTGGTCTTCCCTCGCGCGGACAGGCAGAGCACCATCTGCAGGCTGACCGACGACGGCGACGCCTTCCTCCCCCGCACCAGCACCGGCGCCTTCGTCACCCGACACCGCTACGCGCTGCCCAAGATCGAGGACGGGCGGGTCTCGGTGACCGTCACCGCCGGCGCGTGGTGGAGCCGCGCAGAGCAATAGCGAGCGCCAGCAGCAAGGGCAGCGCCCCGCCCGGGCCCGGCCCCTCCGCGGCGGCGCAGGTCCAGGAGAAGCCGCCGGGGTTGGCGGGGTCCACCACCGCCGGGCAGCCCTCGTCGATCGCCCCGTCGCAGTCCTCGTCTCCCAGAAACTCACAGTCCTCGTCGCGAGGCACCGCCGGGTCGCCGTCTTCGCAGTCCGCGCCGCCCGCCAGCTCTCCGTCCACGCCGTCGCCGTCGACGTCCGTGAGGTCGACGCCGTCACAGTCCTGATCGATGCCGTCGTAGGGGATGTCCTGCGCCGCCGGTGAGACCCGGGCGTCGGCGTCGTTGCAGTCCGCGGGCGGCTCGAAGCCGTCGCCGTCAGCGTCGCTGGGGATCGGCCAGTAGGCGGTGTCGTCCATCAGTGTCTACCAGCTCCGCTCGACGCCGGCGGTGAGGCCGCCGCTGTACCACCACGAAGGGCCGCCGCCGATCCAGGCCTCGGTCCGCGCGGAGAAGCCGGCGACCAGCGGGAAGGAGCCGCCGCCAGCGAGGGCCAGCCCGCCGCGGAGCTTCGGCTCGTCGCCGTAGCTCCCCAGGAAGACCATCACGGCCTCGGGCCCGAGGTCACCGGAGATCCCCTCCGAGGGCCGCCCCCAGTGGGCCCCGACGCGCAGCGGCGCGTGAGCCCGCCAGACCCAGTCGTCGTCATAGTTGACGGGGAGGCGCTCGGAGCGGGCCTGGGTGTGCAGCGCCGCGGTCCATGTCCAGTCACCGGAGAGGGCGCCGCGCGCCCAGATCGCGAGCCCACCCGAGGCGCCGGCGAGGTCCACCGGCCCGTAGGCGAAGTCGCCGCCGCCCGCGGTGCCGCCCGCGCCGACGGTCCAGGCCCAGGTGCCCATGGGGCGCTCCCGGGGCTGGCGGGGGACCGCGTCCTCGACGCCCGGCTCACCGTCGCCGAAGGTCAGCCGGCTGTCGCGACCGCGGGTCATCGGGGTGCCGTCAGGGCGGTAGAGCTGAACGCCGCCCGCCTCCACCGAGGCCACCACCACCCGCTCGCCGACCAGCCCCTCCACCGCCGCCAGCAGCGGCGCGGCCACGCCGGCGGCCGCCAGCGCGTCCACCTCGGCGCGCAGCTCACCGGCGGTCAGCGTGCCAGCCCAGAGCACCAGATCGCCCTCGGGCAGGAAGGGTCGCGCCGCCGACAGCACGACGCCGCCCGTCTCGACCTGGACGAGGTGCAGCCCGGCGGAGCGGACCACCCGCTCGCCGCCGACCCGCTGCCCGTCGAGGAAGACCTCACCGGCGGCGCCGCCAGCGACCACCGCGACGTCCTGGCGATCGAAGCCCGGCTTGTAGTCCAGGATGAAGCGCTCGACCTCCGGGGCCATCCCCGGCGGCAGCGTCAGCTCCTCGCCCAGCGCCCAGAGGCCCTCCGACGCCGTCGCCGCCTGGTTCTCGTGGAAGGTGAGGTCGTCGCCGGAGCGGGCCAGGGCCAGGTGGACCCGCACCATGCCGATCTGAACGCGCTGGAGCTGCGAGCGGCTCACCAGCAGATCCAGGCAGGCGACCTCGAGGTCCAGCAGCGAGAGCTCCAGCAGCGCCTCGTCCGGTGGCGCGGTCTCGGCGCGGGACAGCCGCTGCTCCCAGCCCGCCAGGGGCACGACCCCGCCGCAGGCGTCGTCCTCCACGCGGCTGTTGACGGACACCAGCCCCAGCCCCCCCTCCAGCGCCTCGGGAGAGGCGAAGCCCACGCGGCCCACGCCGACCTCGAGCAGCGCGTCCTGGACCCGCGCCCGCGCCTCCGGAGCCTCGGCCTCGGCGCCGCTCATGAGCACCAGGACCGAGTCCCTGGCGAAGGCGTCAGGGCTGACGAGGGCAGCCAACAGCGCCGCCGCGAGCCCACATGCTGCGCTCAGTCGGCCCATCGGCCTTCATCGAAGAGCCAGACCCGCCGCACCTCGCCCTCAGCGGCGACGTCCACCCGGAAGCGCTTGCTCCGCCCGTCGTCCGTGGCGAGCTCGACGCTGTGAGCGCCGACGGGCAGCTCGTGCTTGAAGAGCGGGGTGTAGCGAACATACTTGCCGTCGACCAGCACCTTGGCGCGGGGCACGGAGGAGATGGTGACGGCCCCCAGCGCCGGGCCGGAGGACTCGGGCTCCTTCTCGGTGACCCGCACGACGACGATGGTCTGGGGCTCCTCCTCGACAGAGGCGCCCTCAGCAGCGGCGCCCTCAGCGGCCTCATCCGGCTGCCCGACCCCCGCGATCGCCGCCGCGATCGCCGCCGCGCGGTCGTCATCGACGGTGCCGCTGATGGCACCGCCGTCGGCACCGACGGCGGCACCGACGGCGCTGTCCTGCGGGGCGACGTAGGCGGACATATCAGCCGGCGCCGCGTCGGATATCGGCGCGACGGCCGCGACGGCAGGCGGCGCAAGGGTCGCTGAGTCGTCGGCGGTACCGACCGCGTCGGCCGCCGTGAGCTCCGCCTCGCTGGCCTCGGGCGGCGGTGTCTCGTCCGAAGCGGCCTCGCCGCCCTCAAGGGTCGCGGCGACCACGGCGTCCGGGGCCTCCAGCAGCGACTCCTCGCGCATGCCGCCGGGCTCGATGAAGAGGCGCCAGATGGTGAAGGCGACCACGCAGACCCCGAAGGCCGTCAGCGCGGCGTATCCGGGGCCGAAGGGCCGGCTTCGGGTCAGCGCGGACTTGGGGCGCGAGGACACGGGGGGCGGGGGCGGCTGGGGACGCCGCCGGTCGCCGACGCCGACGGGGACGCCGCCGCTGTAGGGGCCCTGCTCCTGGATGCGGGACATGGTGTCCTGCGAGCGCGGGCTCTCGTGCTGGTGCGGCGGCGGCGCGGGCGGGGTGCCCTTCGCCAGGAGGTCGACGAAGGTGAGCATGCGCTCGCTCACCCGGACGGGGTCGTCCACCAGCCGGAACAGGGCCTCACCCATGGCGCGGGCGTCGGGGTAGCGGGCCGCGGGATCGCGCTGGAGCGCGCGCACCAGCACCCGCGAGAGCCCCGCCCAGTCGCCGCCGAGCTGGGCCGCGCGGGCGGCGGGGGCGTCGACGACCATGTCGTCGCGGACCTTCTCGGGGCTGCGGTCGGGGAAGAGGGGCCGCAGGGCGACGAGCTCGTACAGCAGCGCGGCCAGCGCGTACTGATCGGCGGCGCCGTCGATCTCGCTGCCGCTCGCCTGCTCGGGGGACATGAAGCCCCAGGTGCCCTTGACGGAGCCCTTGCGCTCGGAGGCGATGAGCGCCTTGGAGATGCCGAAGTCCAGGATCTTGATGACGCCCTGGGGGTTCACGATCAGGTTGGAGGGCTTGACGTCCCGGTGCACCAGCCGCAGCGGGGTGCCCTGCTCGGAGCGGGCGTTGTGGAAGTAGTAGAGGCCCTCGCAGGCCTGGCGGCCGATCTCCGCGATGAAGGCGCGGGGCACGGCGCGGCCGGCGCGGCGGGCCAGGGAGATGAGCTTGCGGACGGTGAAGCCCTCGACGTACTCCATCACCAGGTAGAACTGCTCACCCTCTTGATCAAAGTCCTGGATCTGGACGAGGTTCTGGTGGTGAAGCTGGGCGCCGATGCGGGCTTCATTGATGAAGAGGGTGCGGAAGGTGTCGTCGGAGGCGTGCTCTGGACGGATGACCTTGACGGCGACCTTGACCGAGACGTTGGCGAGGCTCGCCCGGCGTCCTTCGTAGACGCGGGCCATTCCACCTGACTGAATCAGGCGCACCAACTGATAGCGTCCCAGTTGAGACGCACCAGCAGGTTCGGGGGACGGCGAGCGACCCTCGTGCATTCCCTTGGTACCTCATGGGAGACGCGACCCGCGCATTCTAACCCGGCTTGGCCGGGGGTTACCAGCGCAGAGTTCCAGCGCAACCCTACATGCGCTCCAGCGCCGCCAGCCCCACCAGCGCCATGCCGGCCTTCAGCACCCGCGTGCTGGCCTCCACCAGCGCCAGCCGGCTCTCCCGCGTCGCGCCCTCGGACTTGAGCACCGGGCAGCTCTGATAGAAGCGGTTGTAGTCGCGCGCGGTGTTGTAGAGGTACTCGCAGAGCATGTTGGGCCGCGACACGCCCAGCGCCGCCTCCACCGCCTCGGGGAAGCGCGCCAGCGCCACGGCCAGCGCCCGCTCGTTCTCGTGCTCCAGCCGCAGGGCGCCGAGGTCCACCGCCTCCACCTCGCCCTTCCGCAGGATCGAGCGGGCCCGGGCGTAGGCGTACATCATGAAGGGCGCGGTGTTGCCCTCCATGGCCAGCATCTTCTCCCAGGTGAAGACGATGTTGGACTGGGGGTTCTGGGAGAGATCCGCGTAGCGCACCGCGCCCACGCCGACCTGCTCGGCGATGTGCGCCCGCTCCTCATCGGACAGGTGCGGGCTGCCCTCGTCCACGACGGCCCGGGCCTTGGCGACCGCCTCGTCCAGCAGGTCCACCAGGTTGATGACGTTGCCGTGCCGGGTGGACATGGCGCCCTCGGGCAGGGTCAGCATTCCAAACCAGCTGTGCTCCAGCTGGCCCTTCTCCACCCAGCCGAGCTTCTTGCAGGCCGTGAAGAACTGCCGGAAGTGCAGCTGCTGCCGCATGTCGGTGACGTAGATCATCTTCACCGGGCTCCACCGGTCCAGCCGGTAGCGCACGGTCGCCATGTCGGTGGTGCCGTAGAGGTAGGCGCCGTCCCGCTTGCGGATGAGCAGCGGGTTCTTGCCGAGGCCCTTGCCGTCGCCCGGCTCGAAGGGGATGACCACCGCGCCGTCGGAGATCTGCGCCACGTCGCTGCCCAGCAGCGACTCGACCAGGGGGCCGAGCATGTCGTGGTAGGCGCTCTCGCCCAGCGTCTCGTCGAACTGGACGCCGAAGCGGTCGTAGACCCCCTGAAACTCGACCAGCGACTCGTCCACGAACCGCCGCCACAGCGCCTGATTGCGCTCGTCGCCGGCCTGCAGCTTCACCGTCTCGGCCCGGGCCTGGTCATCCATCGCGGGGTCGTCCTTGGACGCCTTGCTGTACTGCTGGTAGATGCGCTGCAGCTCGGCGATGGGATCGACCTTGAAGGCCTCCTCATCGACCCAGCGATCCCAGGCCACGATCAGCTTGCCGAACTGGGTGCCCCAGTCGCCGATGTGGTTGTCCGCGATCACCTCGTAGCCCACGAAGCGGTGCATGCGGTCCAGGGCGTTGCCGATGACCGTGCTGCGCAGGTGCCCGACGTGCATGCGCTTGGCCACGTTGGGGCTCGAGTAGTCGATGACCACGGTGCCCTCGCGGGCCGCCATCCCAAAGCGCGCGTCCGCGCACTGGGCCCCGAGCTGCTGCGCCAGCCAGTCGTTCGCCAGCCGGAAGTTCAGGAAGCCCGGCCCCGCCACCGAGACCTCGGCGACCGCCGGGTGCGCCGGCATGGCGTCGGCGATCGTCTGCGCCACCGCGCGGGGGTTGGCGCGCATCGACTTGCCCAGCCGGAAGGCGTAGTTGGACTGGTAGTCCCCGTGCTGCGGGTTGTTGCTCGCCTGGGCGGGCTCCAGCGGGATGGTGCTGTCGCCGTAGCCCGCGGCGTTGGCGGCTTCGGCGACGAGGTCGGTCAGGATCTGGGGGATGGTGCTCATGCGCCCCTCTTAACCCGACGGGGGCTGCATTACAGGTTTGCGGGCCCCTCAGCCGCCGGGCTTGCCGTCCTTGCCGCAGACCCCGCAGTTGCCGTCGGACTTGCCCTGGCTCACGGGCCGGCTGGCGCCCACCACGTGGCCGCCGGTCAGCGAGAAGCTCACCCGGGCCACGTCGCCGAGCCCCATGTCGGGGCCGAAGTCCTGAGCGCAGTCGTCGCCGCAGCTGCGGGGCTCCGGCTGGCCGTGGCGCAGCACCACCTCGATGGTCTCGTCACAGGTCTTGCAGTGGTACTCGTACATCGGCATGGTCGCTCGACCTCCTTCGATGGGCCCAGGTTAGCGCCCTTCGGTCCCGGGCGTCAGGATGGATCCGAGCCCGGCGTAGCCGCCGGGACCGAGCCGGCCGATGGGCCGCAGCTTCGCCTCGTCCACCGTGCCGTCCTCCCGGAGGATCGCGTCCTGCAGGTGGATGTGCTGCACCTCGACGATGAAGAGGTGCACGCTGCCGAGGTCCATCACCTTGTGCAGCGTGCACTCCATGCTGACCGGCGCCTCCGCCGGCCGGGGCGCGGCCACCGCGACGCCGTCCACCGGGGTGAGCCCCGTCGCCTCGAACTCCGAGACCTCCGCGGGGAAGCGGGAGCTGGAGCGGTGCATGGGGTCCAGCAGCGCCTCGGACGCGATGGAGACCGTCAGCACCTGGGTGGCCAGGATGTTGCTCGCGGTGTCCTTGACTCGCCCCTCCCCGGCCCGGGCCACCGAGAACGCCAGCAGCATGGGCCGCGCGCTAACGCCCATGAAGTAGGAGAAGGGCGCGAGGTTATCGACGCCCAGCGGGGAGCGCGTGCCCACCCAGGCGATGGGCCGGGGCACCACGAAGGAGGTCATCAGCCGGTAGGCGTCGCGGCCGCTCAGAGTGTTGGGATCAAGGTTCACGATCGACTTCCTGGTTGTGCTGGTGGCGCCTATAATGGTGGGTATGCGCTGGCCAACCCTGATCCCCTTGATCCTCCTGAGCTGTAGCCTCCAGGGCTGCACCCTCGAGACCGAGGGCCCCGCGCCCCCGGAGAGCCCGGCCGGTCAGGCCGCCGCGGCCATCGACCGGGCCGGCGTCGAGGCCGCCGCCATCGAGACGCTGCTTGCGGAGGTGGAGGCGCTCGCGGAGATCGCCCGCTCGGACGTCGAGGGTCGCGAGGCGGCGCTGGCGGAGTCCGAGGCGAAGCTGCTGGAGATCGAGCGGCGGCGGGCGGCGCTGGAGGCCGCGCTGGCCGAGGCGGAGGCGCACCTCCACACCCAGTGATGTCTGGTGATGCGGGCCCCCTCCGACCGGCGCTCACTCCCGGCTGAGCCTGTGCAGGCCCTCGACCCGATCCCGCAGCGCCCGGTAGTCCAGCCCGTCGGCGGTGCGAGCGCGATCGGGCGCGGCGACGGCGGCCCGGGTCTCCTCCCCCCGCGTGACGGCGAACGCCCCGTCGCTCAGGGGGCCCAGCACCAGCACCCGGCCCGTGGACAGCGGCGGCGACGCCAGCAGGGCGTCGAGGCCCGCCGGCGTGACGGCGCAGTAGACCCAGCTCTCCGCGGGCTCCGAGAGGTCCGTGATCTTGGCCAGGGACACCAGCGCCGCCGCCGGCACCGCGCCGCCCTCCACGGTCACCCCATCATCGACCGCGACGATCAGCACCGCCGGCCCGGCGCCGCGGCCCTCCCGGAGCCCGCAGCTGGCCTCGCCGACCCGCCAGTCGCGCCCGCTGATGGGCGCCAGCCGCATCTCCCGGAACCTTCGATGCACGCGCTCCAGCCGCTCGCTGCCCGCGACCTCCGAGAACATGCGCGTGTCCCGCTGCAGATCCGACTCGCTCAGCGCGGCCACCCCGGTCTCCGGCAGCGTCACGCCCAGCATCTCCGCCGGGCACCCCGCCAGCGCCAGGCCCGCGAGCCCGAGCGCCGCCATCCGGGCCCCCTCACGGCGCATCCGACAGCTCCAGAGTCACCTTCGACGTGTACGCCTTCCACCTGCGCTCGCTGTAGATTCCCCGCCGCAGCGTGAGGTTCACCCCGTCCGAGGCGTCGAGCGCGGACAGGGTGGCCTCCCCCGCGTAGTCCACGATGATGGTCGCCTTCCCCTGCTCGTCGGTGAAGGCCCCCGACGCCAGCTGGGCGGGCACGCGCAGCATCAGCGGCACCCCGACAGCGGGCGCGCCGCCCCGGAGCGCCGTGACCTCGACCGTCGCGGGGCCCTCGCGCCCCTCGATGCGCGCCACGGTCACGTCATGCCGAGCCAACATCGACGCCAGCGCCGCGCGCTCCGCCGCCAGCGCGCTCGCCGACAGGTGGCGCTTCAGCCCCATGTTGTGCACCTGCGGCAGGACCAACCCCAGCCCGCTCGTCCGGTGCGCGACAAGCAGCGGCTCCAGCCGCCCCGCGATGTCCCGGTGCGCGGCGTCCAGGGGCCAGGGCAGCTCGTGAAGGTACGGCGGCATGCCAGCGGCGACAGCCTGCTCGACCTCCCCCTCCACCAGCCCCCCGATGTCGCCGGCGCCGCTCAGGGTCGGGACGGCGCCATCGTAATAAGCAGCGTCCAGCAGCGGCTCCTTGAAGGGGCCCTCCAGCGTCCGCAGCACCAGCGAGGGGTGCCGCTCGCGGACCGCGACGGTCCGGCGCGCGGCGGCGGCGACATACTCTGTCCACTGCTCGCTCACCTGCAGCGGACCATCCACCCGGATCTGGCCGTCGCAGCGAGGGGTCTCCACCACCATCAGCCCGAGCTCATCAGCGACCTGAAGCAGCAGGTCCGGCGCCGCGCCGTGGATCTCCACGGCGTTCGCGCCCGACTGGACCATCACGCTGAGCTGGCGGAAGATCTTGCCGCGGGAGGCCGCCTCATTCGACTCATACCGCAGCGCGGCGATGTACTGCTCGCGCTCATTGATCAGGAGCTTGCCCCCCGCGCGCTCCAGGTCGCGAGCGCCGAAGCGCAGCTGGCGGCCCTGGCCGCCCTCCAGCCGGGCGACGAGGAGCTGCAGCGAGGGCTCCCCCAGGCTCCAGCGCGCGCCGCTCCAGGGCAGCGACGACGACGCGACGCCGCCCATCATCGCGGCGTCCGGGAGCGACGCCAGCACCTCGCCGTCGCGAACGACCTCGAACCCCACCGGCGTTCCGTCCGGGGCGCTCCCCGTGGCGGTCGCGGTGAGGCGCCCGCCGTCCAGCGCCACCGAGAGCGCGCCGACGCTCACCTCTCGCGGGAACTCGATCGTGATGCCCCCCTGCGCCATCACGCGCCCCGGCTTCGGGGTGTTGCCTGTCCACTGCGCCAGCGGGCGGGCGTCGACGCCTTCGAGCACGTTGTCCGAGCTCGGCGGGTCGAAGCGCAGCTGGAGGCTGTTCTCACCCGCGCGCAGGCCGCTGCCCAGCGAGAGCGTCATCGGCAGGAGGCCGCCGGTCGCGGAGTCCGCAAGCTCACCGTTCACCCAGGCTGTCACCCGCCAACCCGCGGTGTCCAGCCGCAGCAGCGCCGGCTGGTTTCGGCGCCAATCTCCAGGCAGACGCAGCGTGCGCTCGACGGTGAAGGGCGCCCGCTCAGACGTCAGCGGGAGCGCCAGCAGCGCGCCCTCGGAGCGCCACGCCCCGTCGAGCGAGAGGGGCGGCAGCGGCGGCCCGCTCGGCGCGCCTCCGAGGTGACACCCGAGGCACAGCGCGAGCAGCCGGAGCATCAACAATATCCGTGCTCGCGGAACCAGCGCACGGCCTTCTCGATGGCCTGGATCACCGGGGTCTCGGGTACGCCCAGCTCGTCCCGGGCGCGGGCGGCGGTGCGGTAGCGGGCCTGGGACATGGAGCGGAGCACGTAGCGATCAAGCCCCGCGAAGCGGTGGGCGTCCACCCGCTGCAGCGCGGCCCCGGCGAAGCCGGCGACCTCGCTCAGGCGGCGGCTGAGCGGCAGCGCGGGCGGGCGGCGGCCGATCACCTCGGCGGCCTGTCCCAGGAACTGCCGGTAGCTCAGGTTCTCGTTCCCCAGCAGGTACCGCCGGCCCGGCGCCCCTCGCTCGAAGGCGAGCAGGTGTCCGGCCGCGCAGTCATCCACGTCCTGAAAGCACTTGCCGCCGCGCGGGTAGACCGGCATCCAGCGCTTGCACATCGCCAGGATCATCGCCCCGCTCGTGGGCTTGATGTCCCAGGCGCCGATGATGTAGTCCGGGTTGACGATCACGGTCTCCAGGCCGCGCTCGACGTAGCCGCGGACCAGGGTCTCCGAGTCCAGCTTGGAGTCGTGGTACCAGCGCAGCGGCCCGTCCGTGCCGTAGAGATCGTCCAGCCGCGGCATGGGGCTGTCCTCATCGCCGGGCGCCTCCCGCTCGCCGAAGCCCACCGTCACCGACGAGGAGCACAGCAGCACCCGCCGCACCCCGGCGCCCAGCGCGGCGTCGCAGAGGGTACGGGTGGCGTCCACGTGGATGCCGAACATGCGCTCGCGGCCGCCGGGGCCGGGGTCGAAGGTGCCGGCGAGGTGGTAGACGCCCTCGGCGCCATCCATCACCCGCTTCAGGCCCTCGACGTCATCCAGTCCGACCTGCGCCAGGGTGACGTCCAGGCCGTCGAGGCAGAGACCCGGCGAGCTGCGGCGGACGATGCAGGTCACCTCGTCGCCGCGGGCGAGGAGGTGACGCACCACGTTGGCGCCGATGAACCCGGTGCCTCCGGTGACGATGACCTTCATCCGGCAGTCATACCTCAGGCGAGGCGCTGTCCAGGGCTTCGCGCAGCGCCGTGACCCGCCGCACGAACCCGCTGCGGGGACCGACCCCCATGCGGGCGATCAGCAGCCAGGCGGCCTCCATGTCGGCCCGCGCGGGCCTGTGATCGCCGCGCGCCAGCTGCACCCAGCCCTGGCAGATCAGCCGCTCGATGCGGGCGATGATGCCCTCGGGCAGGCCCGCCAGGGCGTCGGCCTCCGCCAGCGTCGCCGACGCCGCCGCCGCGTGACCGGCCTGGGCCTGGGCCCGCGCCAGCTCGGCCAGCTGCCGGGCGTGCTGTGCGGGGCTCAGCTCGGCGACCTCGACCGCCAGCGCCTCGCGCAGCAGCGCCTGCTCGCCGTCCTGATCACCCCGCCCGGCGCGCACCCCGGCCAGGGCGAACAGCCCCGCGGCGACCCGCCTCGGCACGTTCAGGTCGCGGGCCTTGTTCACCACCTCCGTCAGCAGCGACTCGGCCTCATCCAGCCGGCCCAGCCGCGACAGCACCATCGCCAGGTCCAGCTCCACGCTGACCGCGATCCAGTCATCCCCACCCGCTCGCGCCGCCTCCAGCACGGTCTCCAGCGCCGCCTCGGCGTCCTCCAGCTCGCCCTGGTAGGACAGCGCGTTGCCAAGGCTCTGGAGGGAGATGAGCTCGCTGACCCGGCTCCCCGCCTCCCGGCTCACCGCCACCGCCTCCTCGAAGCAGCCCCGCGCCTTGTCGAAGCGCCCCTCCAGCAGCCAGGTGCTGCCCAGGTTGCAGAGGGCCGTGCCCTCGTTGCTGCGGTTGCCGACGCGGCGGTTGGCCTCCAGGGAGCGCGTGAGCCAGCGCCGGGCGACCACGGCGTCGTTGGTGAAGAGCCCGAGGTAGCCCAGGCGGCCCTGCGCGACAGCCTCGCTGCTGCGATCGCCGAGCTCCTGGAAGAGGGACAGCGCGCGCTTGTAGACCACCTCCGCGCGCTGGTAGTGCCCCTCCGAGGTCTCCAGGTTGCCCAGCAGGGACAGCGCGTCGGCCTCCAGGCGCCGGCTGCCCGACGCGCGGCAGAGGGTCAGCGCCCGCTCCAGCGCCTCCCGCGCCTCCCGCGGCCGGCTCTGCACCTGATGCACGCCGCCCAGCTGCGTCAGCGCGCTGGCCTCGCCCTCGGGCTCCAGCCCTCCGAGCGCCAGGGCGCTCTCCAGCGCGGCCCTGGCGCCCTCGATGTCCCCGCTCTTTCGCAGCCACTCCCCGCGCCGCCGCAGCGTAGCGGCCTCGGCCGCTGGGCTGGCTGGACTGGCTGGGTTCTCGTCCAGGAAGGCCTCGATCGCGGCGACCTCGCCGCGCTTGAACAGCGCCCGGAAGCGCAGCTCCTGCAGCTCGGGCGGCCTGTCACCGCCGGCCAGCCGGCTGTCAGCCAGCAGCCGCTCGGCGAGCGCCACCGCGCCGGTGAGCGGCCCCTGGAGCAGCATCACCTGCGCCGCGGCCAGCCCGGCCCGCAGCCGGTCCTCCCCCCGCCCCCGACGGGCGGCCGCCGTCAGGTTGCCGAGCTCCGCCGTCAGCTCGACCCGCCGCGCCCCGCCGTCCTCGCTGTCCAGCGCCCGCAGCGCCTCCCGGGCGCCGAGGCGGGCGTACCACGCCGCGTGCCGCTGGTGGACCGCGTCTCCGTCGCCCGCCGCCGCGAGCTTCTCCGCCGCGTAGCCCTGGATGGACAGGAAGAGGCTGAAGCGCGGGCTGTCGCCGCGCCCCTCACCGGAGCGGACCAGCGACTTGTCCACGAGCGACTGCAGCACGTCGATCACCCAGGGCTCCTCCTCCGGGTCCACGGACGCGAGGCTCAGCACCCCCTCCGCCGCCGCCAGCTCGAAGCCGCCCTCGAAGGCCGAGAGCTGGGACAGCGCGGCGCGCTCGACCTCATCCAGCAGCTCCCAGGAGGTCTCCAGCGCGGCCCGGAGGGCGATCGAGCGCTCGCCCGAGTGGCCGCTGGCGCTCAGGAGCCGCAGGCGCCCCCGCCCGAAGTGGGCGCTCAGTCGCGTGACCATCGCCGCCGGCGACATCACCCGGGCGCGGGCCGCGGCGAGCTCGATGGCGAGCGGGAGGCCCTCCAGCAGCCGCACCAGCGCGCCGATGTCTCCCGCGTTCATGGGGGTCAGCGCGAAGCGGGGCTGGGCGCGGCGGGCGCGCTCCACGAAGAGCATCACCGCCGGGTTGTCCGCGATGCGGGCCGCGCCGTCCTGCGGCACGGGCAGCGGCTCCAGGGTGATCAGGTGCTCGCCCTCCACCCGCAGGCGCTCCCGGCTGGTCACCAGGAACACCGCCTGCGGCGCGCGCTCCAGCCAGCGGCCGATCGTCTCCGCCGCCGCGTCCGTGAGCTGCTCGAAGTTGTCCAGCAGCACCAGGCAGCGCCCCCAGCCCCGGAGCACCTCCCCCACCCGCCCCACCGGATCCGCGCCCTCGACAGGCACCCCGAGCGCGCGCCCCACCGCGAAGCAGGCGCCCTCGGCGCTGACCGCCTCGGAGAGGTCGCAGAACCAGACCCCCGACCAGTCGTGGATCGTTCGCCACGCGTAGCGGCGCGCCAGCCGGGTCTTGCCCGCGCCGGCGGGCCCGCTGAGCGTCAGCAAGCGCTGCCCGCCCGCGGCCGCCGAGGCGATGCGCTCCAGCTCATCGCCGCGCCCCACGAAGGCGTCCAGCTCCGGCGGCAGCGCCCGCACCACGCCCGCGCCGGTGCTCTCGTCCGAGAGGGTCTCGTCCGAGAGGGTTCCGTAGGTCTCCTCGACCGGCGCCGGGGTGAAGCGACGCCCCTCGCGCAGCCGATCGGCCTCGGCGGTCATCGCGGACACATCCCACGTTCCGGCCTCCCCCTCTCCCCAGATCTCCAGGAGCGCCTGGGCGTCCGCCGGTCGCTCGTCCCGGTCGATACGCAGCGCGGCGAGCACCGCCCGCTCCCAGCGCTCGGGGATCTCCGGGACCAGCGACCGCGGGGACGCGAAGTCCACGACGCCGCTGCGCAGGGACTGGAAGGCGCGGGCCTGAGTGAGCAGGCGGCGACCGGTGATGAGCTCATAGAGCATGGCGCCCAGCGCCCAGACGTCCGCCCGCGCGTCCACATGGCTCGCGTCGGTGGCCTGCTCCGGGGCCATGTAGGACGGCGTGCCCAGCACGACCCCGGTGCGGGTCAGGCCGGGCTCATCGTCGGGGCCGGTGTCCAGCAGCTTGGCCATCCCGAAGTCCGCGACCCGCGCCACCAGCCGACCGTCGGACGGCTCCAGCAGCACATTGGCGGGCTTGAGATCCCGGTGCACCATGCCCAGCGCGTGGGCCGCGGCGACGCCGCTCAGCACGTCCCGGGCGAGGGCGTCGATCTGCTCCCGCGTGGGCTGGAGCGCGGCCATGAAGTCCGCCAGCGACGGCCCGGTGATGTACTCCATCACCAGCCCGGGGGCGCCGTCCACGTCGACGATGTCCAGCACGGCGACCACGTTGGGGTGCCGCAGGCGGCTCTGGAGCTGCCCCTCCCGCAGCAGCCGTCGGCGCACGTCCGGGTGCGGCGAGCGCAGCACCTTCAGCGCGTAGCGAGCGCCCAGGTGAGCGTGCCGGACGAGGTACACCACCGCGGTGCCGCCGACGCCGAGCGGCCCCTCGATGACGTAGCGATCGACATGACTCCCAGCAGCAAGGTCCAACGTTCTCCCGATCCGGCTCCCCGTTTCCCGAGGTCAGTCATAGTTTCGGACAGCCCGAGATCAAACTTACAAGCTCTGTCAGAGCAGGGTGTTCGCTGCCCGTACGGGGATTAAGGTGCCGACATGAACACCCAGACCCCCTCAAGCATTGCCGTCGACACCATCCCCACGCCGAACCCCGAGGCGCTGATGTTTCGGGTGGAGCAGCCCTTCGTCGACAGCGGCACCTTCGAGTACACCTCGCCGGACAACGCCGCGTCGGCCGCGCTGCCCCGCAGGCTCTTCGGCCTGGACGCGGTGCGTCAGGTGCTGGTGACCTCCCGCTTCGTCACGGTGAACAAGCACCCGGCCTACACCTGGCCCGAGATCGTCCCGACCATCAAGGAGCTGATCCGTCAGCACCTGAGCTCCGGCGATCCCGCGGTGCCGGAGGAGACCCTCGAGCGACAGTTCGACGTCACCACCGGCGACGTCACGAGCGAGCTCGCACAGGGCGTGCGACAGCTCATCGATGAGGAGATCCGCCCGGCGGTCGCGCAGGACGGCGGCGACGTGGTCTTCCTGGGGCTGACCCCGGCGAACATCGTCAAGGTCCGCCTCATCGGCTCCTGCTCCTCCTGCCCCTCCGCGACCGCGACGCTCTCCATGGGCATCGAGCGGCTCATCTGCGAAGAGTTCCCGGAGGTCAAGGGCGTCGAGCAGGAGCTCTGATCGACGCCCAGGCCGGCATCACCAGGCGGCCGATCCAGCCACGGCCCCATCGGCGCAGTACCCGTAGATGATGTTGAAGGTCGCGTCACTACCTGATGGCAGGCCGAGCTTCGACATCTCCAGCGTGAGCTCCCAGACATCGCCGCCGGGCACACCGCTGAAGAGATGCGGCCCGCTGGAGCTGCGCTCATGGGGATAGACAACGTAGGCCCAGACCTCGTCCGCGGCGCCTCCAAAGTCCAACTCGATGATCCGCTGGTCTCCCACGCGGACCATTGAGCGACCGTACTCGTAGAGCTCATCTCGATACCCCTCCGGGAAGCTCTGCTCTTCGCCGCCTCGGGCATAGACGGTGAAGGCGTATCGCCAATCCCCGCAGGCTGCCCCGACGGTGTCGGCAGTGAGCGTCAGCGACCAGCCCCCCTCACCCTCACTCTCCATAAGCAGGTCGGCGATCAGCACACCGGTCAACACGTCCCACACCTGAAGCAGCACCTCGTCCTGCTCCCCATCTGATCGCAGCCCCTCCTCCACCATGAATCGCCAGTCGTCGCCCACACAGCGCAGCCCCTGGGGCCAGGAGTACTCCACCTCCAGCTCGTCGGCGAAGCTGGACGCCGTACCGCTGGGAGGCACCCACTCATGTTGTGGGCTGCACGACGCCGGCGCACCGGTCGTCTGGTCGGTTGCACCAGCAGTGTCGTTCGTTGCGGCGCCGTCGTCGTTCGTTGTGGTGCCGGTGTCGTGCCCCGGCCCGCTCTCCTGCCCCTGTTGAGGTCGCTTGTCGGCGCCGCCGTCTTCGTCCTTACCGGCGCAACCGGCGATGAGGCTCGCCAACGCGAGCGCACCGAGGACACCCAGCTCTCGCACTCCCGGGCTCCGTTCTCCTGAGCAGACCATGCACACCTCCCTGTGTTGTACGCGCAGCCCAGGTACCCCCACGACGTAGGCCGTTCCCTTCCACGGCCTGACGCCATCTGACAGCGCCTGACACAGGCGCCGCCGTCAGTCGTGTCAGCTGATGATGATGGGCTTCAGGCTCTCGACATGCCACGCGAAGCCCAGGTTCCAGAGTCCGGGCCCCGTCTCGCCCGGCGCGGCCCAGGTGTACACGCTCTTTCCGTTGACCAGCAATTCGTAGTAGGGGAACTTGTTGTGCAGTGCGTCGATATCCAGCACGGTCCTGTCGTTGGCGTCCACGCTCACCCCCATGCTCAGGGTGTAGTCAATATCGGGGGCCAGCATCGCGAAGGGATAGCCCGCAAACGCCTGAACTGTGTACTCAGACCCCTCGACGTGTGGAGTAGACGTTTGTACCTTCTGCTGGGGTTTCGAGCGCTTACTCTCGCTCTCCACCTCCCCGGTCTTTGAAAAGAGGCCGTCCACATTGGTGCGGACGCGCTGGCTCATGCCACAGTTCGTCTTGAAGGCGGACTTGTCCAGGTTGTCGGTGTCCAGCGTGCCGATGGTGTACAGCCGCGAGTGCTCACGCGCGCCGCCAAACCCCCGCCCGTCGGTGTGAAAGCACCAGGGATTGGTGCCTTGAATGCCGTCTGTCAACCAATCAACACCGGGCACCTGCGGCTCCTCAGCCCAGGTTCCGGACACCGAGGCGACCTGCTTGTCGTACGCCTGCTGGTTGGCCAGCCCTGTGGGGTGTGCGAACTTTTTGAAGGCCTTACCCAGCTTGCCGGGGATGAAGGCCCGCATCTCGATGCGCACCTTGGGCCCCTTCTTCCCGCGGGGACCGGGATCAAACCCCTCCGTTGGCTCGGGGCTCCTGGGCTCATCCTGCAGGATCTCCCACATGCCCTCCTCCACCGGGTCTCCGCTGGTCCCGTCCCCCGCAGGCTCGTTCTGGAACCCTCCATCGTCATCGCCGAGCGCGCCCCCCTCCACGTCTCCTGTCCGCTGTGACTCATCGGCCATCGCCTGGACCGCGGCGTTCCCCATGCTGGACTGCAGCCGCGCGAGCATCTCGGGAGAGCGCTGATCGGGCTCGAAGCTCACCGACGCGGCGGGTGCGGCCGCCGGGCTCTCGTGGCTCTGCTCCATCGCGGACGTTCTGCGCGCTGTGGTTTTCATACGTGCCCCCCCCCGTCGTCGCCAGTCTACAGCCGCGCTTCAGAAGGACCAGCCCAGCGCAAAGTCCCCCCCGAGACGAACACCGTTGGACCGGTTGACGGTGATACCGATATCCTCCAGGTCATCATCCTGGCTGAAGATGGAGTAGCCGATGTTGAGCCCCAGCAGCGCCGTGAAGCCGGAGTTGGCGACCCACCGCCAACCGGCCGCCGCGTCAAACTCCAGTGTCGTCATCGGATAGACTGTGGCGTTCTGCTCGACGTCCTCGGTCAGACTCCAGCTCTGGTAGCCTACCCGCGGTCCGGTGTAGAAGCCGTGGAGGTTCTTCCCCATGGGGTGGAGGTCAACCCCCAGCTCTCCGGAGATGCGCTGGGCGTTATAGCCGCTTCCGAACCAGTCATCCTTGGCTCCATACCCCAGGATGCCAAACGCCGACAAGTTCTCCTTAAGCACGCGCTGGTAGCGGACGCGGGTCCCCAGCGGCGCGAACATCACCCCCACCGTGATCAGGTTCTCGTGGTGGAAGCCGGGCCGGTCCTCACCGTCACCTGCCTGCACCGGGGAACCCGCCATTGCCATCACGGAGCCAATAAACACCAGTCTTTTGCCGTCCATACTTTCTCCTCAGAGCTGTTGAGTGGAAGATGAGGCCAATTAGCATCGAGTCCCGGTTGAGGGGCTGACAGTGCCTGACGCCACCTGACACAGGCCATGCTCCAGCGCGTCCGAGTTCAAGGGCGTTGAGCGGGGTGCGCTCGCAGGTGCCGTCAGGCGCGCGCCAACATCGAATGCGTATCGTTGTGGGCGACGTCCCAGCGCCGCCCGCGAGAGGGCGTTGCGACGTCGCGTTCCTCAGAGGTACCACTTCGCAGTTGGCGCGCGCCTGACGGCACCTGCGAGCGCACCCCGTCGAGCAGAAGCGCCGACCGCGCTGACCTCAGCTGGCGGCCCGGAGGCCGCCGCTCGAAGGCTCAGCCCCCCCACGCTGTCGCCATGCACGCCGAGAACGCATCTGACTCCGCGCTGCACGACTTCACATCGCTGGTGTACGGCACCTCGATCCCGTTGCCCTTGATGTTCTCGCTGCAGACGTACTCCACCCCCTCATCGATCTGGCAGTAGGACAGGTCGCTGTACTCGGTCAGGCAGTCTTCGCTGAAGAAGAATTTGTAGTCCAAGCAGATGTCATCGCACTGCTCGATGAGCCCGTCCGCGTCGCAGCCCTCTCCCTCGATGGAGTACTCGCAGTGGTCGACGCAGATCTCCTCGTAGGTCTCCCCCCGCTTGTCGCACCCGACCGTGAAGACAAGCCCCGCGGCGCAGAGGGCACCGAACCACATCGAAACAGAACCAGACAGCTTCATCGCTCATATCCTCCTTGTGTGAGGCGCTGAGTAGCGTTCGAATGCAGCCCCTTCCCTTCCACGACCTGACGCCACCTGACAGCGCCTGACACCGCCTGAATGGGGTGTGCTCGCACCCCGTTGGTTGGGCAGTCCTGTCATCGAGCCGCCAGTCCGCCAGTCCGCCAGTCCGCACTACATCTCCCCTCTCGCTAAGTCCTCATCTTCCGCCAGCACGCGCCGAACGGCGCGCGCCAACCGCGAAGAGGCCCCTCTGTGGAACGTGACGTCCCAGCGGCTCAGACTAGAGGGTGTTGCGACGTCAGATGCTCGCCGCAAGGCGACATCAGGAGGCAAGACCTTGCGAACACGTGGACGGTTTTCGACGGAGCCCAGCTGTTGTTGTTCCGGACAAATCCAGTAAAACCGGCCAGGTTTCGCAATGGATGCAAACCCAGGTGGGCATGCCACACGACCCGAGAGTCACTGCACAGGGGTCCTCCTCCGGAGCGGCTCCGACCGGGAGGCAAGGCGACGACGAGGAGCTTGCGACGAGGAGACTTGCCTGAGAGGGGAAGCGCAGGTTCCCCTCTGGAGACAACGCTGGTTGGCAGCCGCGAATCCGTCAAAGTGGCTGAAGACACGCACTAACGACCACGATCCATGCGGCAGCCGCGCTCACGCTGAGTTCCACAAGCCATGCGGCAGCCCAACCCCGCCCGGTCCAATCCCGCCCGGTCCAATCCCCACCGGCCCCACGCCCACCGGGCCCATGCCCACCGGGCCGAACGCTCGGGGCTACGGAACCGCTGATGTCTGGGGGCCTGTGGGGGCACGGGTGGGGCTGCCGCATGGAT
>Ga0316204_10004551_pt1 | contig 24661 bp, 13 predicted proteins | sample 6monrhotite_MG_2_FD_205661 | JGI IMG/M metagenome (GOLD analysis project Ga0316204, IMG submission 205661) | Microbial mat bacterial communities from mineral coupon in-situ incubated in ocean water Damariscotta River, Maine, United States -... | ecosystem: Environmental > Aquatic > Marine >... | reverse complement strand
AGGCCCTGGACGAGGTCGGCGGCATCGCCCAGGAGACGGTCACCGAGGACGCCCACACGGCCCTGAAGCTGCACGCCCGGGGCTGGGAGAGCCGCTACATCGACATCCCCCAGGCGGCGGGGCTGGCGACCGAGCGCTTCGGCTTCCACGTCCAGCAGCGCATCCGCTGGGCCCGCGGCATGGTGCAGATCCTGCGGCGGGACAACCCCCTGTTCAAGCGCGGGCTCGGCTTCGCCCAGCGCCTGAACTACATGAACGCCGCCGGCCACTTCCTCTTCGGCGTGCCGCGGCTGGTCTACCTCACGGCCCCCGCCGCCTTCCTGCTGATCGGCCTGCACCCGCTGAACGCCGACGTGCGCGAGGTGCTGATCTACGCCCTGCCGCACCTCTTCCTGTCGGCGGCCTGCGGCGCCTCGGTGAACCGCAACACCCGCTACAGCTTCTGGCCCGAGGTCTTCGAGACCTCGATCGCCTGGTACACCGCCCGGGTCACCACGGTCGCGCTGTTCTTCCCCAAGTACGGCGCCTTCAACGTGACGCCCAAGGGCGACAAGCTGGAGAAGGCCGAGTTCGACTGGCGCAGCGCCTGGCCCATGCTGGCGCTCTACGCCCTGTCGCTGGTGGCCATGCTGGTGTGGCCGAGCCGCATCGCCTCGACCCCCGCCCAGTGGGACACCATCGCGGTCGCGGGCGTCTGGAACCTCTACAACCTGATCATCCTCTCGGCGGGCATCGCGGTCGCGGTGGAGCGCCCCCAGCGGCGGCGCTTCACCCGCATCAAGTGCAGCGGCTGGGTGTCGGTGGGCTCCGCCGAGCGGGCCGCCGGGGGAGGGGGGCCCATCAACGCCGATCGCATCGGCGAGCTCATCGATCTGAGCGAGGGCGGCGCCCACATCGTCCTGGACGCCTCCGAGCCCCTGCCCGAGCGCGTCACCTTCAACCTGACGACCCCGTCCGGCGCCTCCACCGAGCTGGTGGCGAAGGTCGTGGCCCAGCAGGAAGAGGACGACGAGCGGCTGCGGGTGGGGCTCGCCTTCGAGGACGTCTCCACCGAGGCGCGCATCCAGCTCATCGAGCAGATGTTCAGCGAGCCCGACAACTGGCTGAAGGAGCGCTTCGCGGAGGACCGCCCCCTGAAGTCCGCCTTCGGCGTGCTGGTGGCGCCCTTCGTGGTGGCCTTCAACCACCTGATGAAGCGCAACCCCCACCACGCGCACCGGGGCGACCCGCTCACCCCCTTCCACAGCACCCAGCGCTGCCCGGAGTGCTACTCCCCGCAGCTCGCGGTGCTGAAGACCTGCGGCAAGTGCGGCGCGGTGATGCCCGAGCCCGAGCCCGCCGAGACCGCGGTCTCCCGCGGCTTCTACGAGCGCCTCCAGGGCTACGTGCGCGGCCTCGTCGCGGTGCCGCTCCTGGGGCTGGCGGCGGTGATCGCCGTGGGCTGGAAGCCCATCGTGGACCCGCTGAACGCGCAGCTCTCCGAGATCCGCGAGCGCGGCGTCGCCACCTCCAGCCGCCTCGGTGAGCTGACCGGCGCCCACCGCCAGCTCAGCCGCCTGCACCGCCAGCTCGAGTGGGCGCTGCTCCCGGTCGCCCCGGACCTGCCGCTGGACTGGAGCAAGCGGCTGTGGTCCGCCCGCTACGGCTACGAGCTGAACCAGAAGAACGACCCCGACTGGGGCCCCGTGACCGCCAGCCTGGACCAGGTCTGCCTGGAGCTGGAGGGCGCGGCCCGCGAGCACCGCGACGGCGTCTCCGACGCGGTGGTTCGGGAGCGGCTGCGGAAGGTGGAGGAGCGGCTGAAGCTGGCCGCCCGCGCGCTGGCCGCCGCCATGCAAGAGGAAGATCGCCTATGACCGCGCTGGCCCTGCTGCTCGCCCTGACCCCCGCCAGCGCCGTGGTGCTGCCCGGCGGCGGCGCCGCGCTTGAGGCAGAGGAAGAGGAAGAGGTCGCGCCGAACGAGGCGCGGCCCGAGCTGATCGTCGAGGTGGTCTTCGGCGAGGATCTCTACGTCGAGAAGGATCTGATGCTCCACGGCATCAAGGGCTACGGCTCGGTGGGCTTCAGCCTGCCCCAGAGCTGGGAGCTGGTGTCGGATCCGGAGCTGCACATCTACTACGAGCACTCCGGTGAGCTGCTCCCGGACCAGTCCGATCTGACCGTGCTGATCAACGACGTGGCCGTGGGCACCGCCGCCCTGGACGCCTCCAACGCCACCGAGGGCGTGATGGTCGCGACCGTGCCCCGGGGCAGCCTCGGCGAGTACAACAAGGTGACCTTCGCCGGCACCCACCGCCGCACCGAGTCCTGCCAGGATCCGTACGACATGGGGCTGTGGACCCGCGTGAGCCGCTACTCCAAGCTGCGGTTCGAGGTGAACCGGCTGCCCGTCGTGGGCGAGCTGCTGGAGTACCCGTACCCCTTCTTCGACTACCAGGGCTTCGGCCCGATGTCGCTGACCTGGGTCGAGGGGGAGTCGATCTCCGACGGCACTCTGACCGCCGCGGGCGCGCTGGGGTTGGGGCTGGGGCGGATGGCGGACTACCGCGGGGTGGCGATGGCCCCGTCGATCACCGACCTCGCGGACGCCACGACCCACGCGCTGCTGGTGGGCACCCCCGAGGAGCAGCCCCTCATCAAGGCGCTCGTCGACACCGACTCGATCAGCGGCGATCAGGGCCTGATCGCGGTGCTGCCCAACCCGAGCGACCCCAGGCTGGCCGTGCTGGTGGTCACCGGAGCGAGCGACAAGGGGCTGATGAACGCCGCCAGAGCGCTCAGCGCCAACCCCCGGTACATGAGCTACGCCGGCGAGCAGGCGGTGGTCTCCAGCGTGCTGGAGGACTGGCTCCCCGACACCGAGCAGCTCCCCAGGCCCATGGTCGGCGACGCCGTGACCCTGGCCCAGCTCGCCATCCCCGATCAGACGGTGAAGGGCTACTACGCGCCGCAGTTCCGGGTCCCCATCCTGCTGGAGGGCGACGCGGCGGTGAAGCCCGAGGGCGGCGTCGCCCGGCTGAACTACGGCTACAGCGCGGGGCTCGACACCCGCCTCTCCACCGCCGAGGTGCGGCTGAACGGGGTCACGCTCCGCAGCGTGCCCCTCGATGACCCGGACGGCGAGACCGAGACCACCCTGCGGGTGCGGCTGCCGCCGGAGATGGTCGAGCCCCACTCCTACCTGGACGTGGTGTTCCACCTCTACCCCGCCGGCTACGACGCCTGCGAGTGGCACCCGGACGAGACGCACTGGGCGACCCTCTACGCCTCCTCCGAGATCGACATCCCCCACGACAACTACGCGCAGATGCCCGACCTGAGCCGGCTGCGCTTCCGGGGCTGGCCCTTCAACATGGAGTCCGGCGACGTGATGCTGGTGCTGGCGGACCGGCCCTCCGGGGATGAGATCTCCGCGGCCTTCGCCATGTCCGCGCGCCTCGGCGCCTGGAGCGTCGCGGGGAGCCCGAACCTCGCGGTGGTCACCGCCGCCGCCGCCGCCGGCGCGCCCGTCGCCGAGCACCGGCTCCTGCTGGTGGGCGACAGCTCGCACTCCTGGTTCAACCAGCTCGTCAGCCAGCGCACCCTGAGCGCCCCCGGCGACGTGCGCGGCGCGGCGGCGACCCCCGGAAAGCGCAAGGGCTTCAGCTACATCGAGCAGGTGCAGGATCCCAGCAGCGTGGGCAACACGCTGATGGTGCTGCGCGCTGACGACGCGGCCGCGCTGGGCGCCCTCGTCAGCGGGCTCTACGAGGGCCGCACCCTCGCCAAGCTGGACCGCAACCTCGCGGTGTTCATCGCCGACGGTGAGCGCATCCAGACCGCCGAGACCGCCGCGCAGGTCCAGGTGGGCCGGGTGCCGCAGTCGACCCGCTTCCGCCTGCTCCTCCAGCGCCACTGGGCGACCTGGGGGATCATCGCGGTGCTGGGCGCCATGGCCTTCGCGGGGGTGGTTCGCGGCTGGGCACGTCGCCGAGGCGGCGAGGTCTGACTACTTTGGAGGAATGCTCATCTTCAGCGCTTCGACCTTCCTGCTCTTCACCGCCTGCCAGCCGAGCACCATCAAGCTCGACGAGGACGCGGTCGGCCCCGGCGTCGATCCCGTCGTGCCCGCCGCCGAGGGCGAGGCCCGGGCGGGGCTGGTCGTCGAGGACGGCGAGGCCGCGCTGTTCGGCGGGGTCAACGCCGAGGGCGCCGCGGGCGACGTCAAGATCTACAACCACCTCGTCCAGTTCGTCATTCAGGGCGCCTACGACAGCCACGGGCTGATCCACACCGGCGGCGGCGTCATCGACGCGGACCTCGTTCGGCCGGACGGGGCGCTGGGGCGGGACACGGTGGAGGATCTGTTCCTCGGCTTCGGCATGTCGCGGCTGTTCCGGGCCGACGAGGTGGCGATCGTCGCCGACGGCAGCGACGGCGGCGCGGCGGTCGTCTGCGCGCGCGGCACGGACGTCCCCTGGGAGTACCTGCAGGGGCTGCTGGAGATGGACGAGCCGGTGGTGCCCGAGCTGAACCTGGACATCGTCACCACCTACGAGCTGCCCCCGGACAGCCACACGCTGACCGTCACCTCCGTGCTCACCAACGTCGGGGACGAGGACATCGTCTTCTCGCCCCAGGACGGCGTCTTCATGTCGGGCGAGGAGCTGCTGCCCTGGGCGCCGGGGAGGGGCTTCGAGGGCCCGGACTCCGGGGCGCTGGAGGTCGTGGGCTTTGTGGGGCGGCGGGGCGAGGCGGCGCTCACGCTCTGGCCCGCCGAGGGCGAGTACGTGCTGTCGGTGCTCTCGGAGCTGGCCGCCGGGCTGGGCGTGTTCATCGCGGATCTGCCGTCCCAGGAGCTGGGCCCGGGAGACAGCGTGAGCCTGAGCCGTCACATCACGGTGGCCCCGGACGTCTCGCGGGCGCGGGCGGAGCGCTGGGAGACGCTGGGCGAGCCCCTCGGCGGCGTCTCGGGGACCGTGACCGACGCGGGCGGGCCGGTCGCGGGGGCCCGGGTGCACTTCGTGGACGGCGACGATGAGGTCGGCGTCTTCGCCATGACCGGGCCGGACGGCGCCTACGAGGCGCGGCTGCCGCCAGGGGAGTGGACCGCTTACGCCGTGGGCTACGGCGAGGACGAGGTGGTGGCGCTGCCCGAGGGCGCCGGCCGCTACGGCCCCTTCACCGCGGCCTCGATCAACGGCGCGCAGCTCGACGTGCTGCGCGGCGACGCCAGCGCCCCGGACCTGGACTTCGCGGTGGGGCGGGAGGCGCCGCCGCCGCAGGGGGTCACAGTGTCAGCGGACGGCGCGTCGCAGCTCGACTTCGAGATGGCGCTGCCGGGCGCGGTGCGGGTCTCCATCACCGACACCGACGGCGCGCCGCTGCCCGCGGTGCTGGAGCTGCGCTGGGCCGACGGGGCCCACCCGCCGACGACCATCCCCGACACCCTGCGCGAGGCGCTCAACGTGCCCAGCGGCTCCAGGGCGGCCTGGGCCTGGACGGGCACCGGCAGCGTGGAGATCCCCGCGCTGCCCGGCAGCTACAGCGTCTGGGGCGGGCACTCCTGGCGGCACGACCAGGACAGCGTCGAGGGCGTCGAGGTGGTCGCCGGAGAGGTCGCCGAGGTGGCGCTCTCCATCGACGAGATCGTGCCCCGGGACGGCTGGCTGGCCGTGGACCCGCACCTGCACGGGGCGCCCAGCTTCGACGGGGCGCTGCCCATGGAGGACCGGCTGATCGCCTGCGCGGCGACCGGCGTGGACCTGCCCATCCCCACGGATCACGACGCCCAGGGCGACTACCGGGAGCTGATGGACGCGCTCGGCTTCTCGGACCGAATGACGATCATCCCCGGGGTCGAGGTCAGCACGCTGCTGCGCGGCCACTTCAACATGTACCCCATCGAGCCGGAGCCCCTGTCGCTGCCCAACGGCGGGGCGCCGCGCTGGTGGGACATCCCCGAGGACACCGAGCAGCTCTTCGAGTGGATGCGCGACTCGGCCCCCGAGGACGCGCTGGTGCAGGTGAACCACCCCCGCAGCCCCGGCATGTTCGCCCTCGCCGGCTACGACCCCGAGCTCGGAGAGGCGGACAACCCGGAGAGCTGGTCCTGGGACTTCGACGCCTTCGAGCTGTGGAACGGCGGCGTCGACGGCCTGGAGGATGTGCGCGAGGACTGGTTCAGCTTCCTGAACGCCGGCCGCGTCCGGATCCCCACCGGGGTGTCCGACAGCCACTACCGCTACATCCCCTGCGGCATGGGCCACACGGATCTCTACCTGGACACCACGGATCCGGCCGGGGTCAGCGTGGACGCGGTCCGGGACGCGCTGGTGGCCGGACACGTGGTGGTGGCCTCGGGGGTGACGCTGCGGGCGGCGCTGTCGACGGGCGGCGAGACGGCGCTGCCGGGCGACACGATCGGCGGCGGCTCGGCCACTCTGTCGGCGCGGGTGCTGTCGCCGGAGTGGGTGATCCCGACGACGCTGCGGGTGTACCGGAACGGCGAGCTGCTGATCGAGGAGGCGCTGCCCGCCGAGTCCGAGGGCGGGGTGTGGTTCGACGGCTGGTGGACCGTCGAGGCGGGCGCGGACGCCTGGTTCGCGGTGGAGGTGGTGGGGGAGACCTCCCAGGGCAGCGCGTGGCGGGACGCGCTGCCGTACGCGATGACGAACGCGTTCTTCCTGGACGTCGACGGCGGCGGGTGGAGCGCCCCGGGACTGTAGCGGGATAGAGCGGGGTGATGACCCCGCTCTCCCTGGCGCTGCTCTCCTCCTGTACCTGCGCGGCTGGCCCGAGCGCGCCGGGCCAGGCGGAGCTCACCAGCGCCTGGCGAGACTACCGTCGGACCTTCATCCAGGACGACGGTCGGGTGGTGGATCGCTCGGCTGATGGCATCAGCACCTCCGAGGGGCAGGCCTACGCGCTGATTCGCGCGGTGTGGATCGACGACCGGGACGGCTTCGAGCGCGTGCTGCGCTGGACCGTCTCCAACCTCCAGGGCGGCGCGCCCGACAAGCTCCCCGCCTGGAAGTGGGGCGAGCGGCCGGATCACACCTGGGGCGTGCTGGACGAGAACCCCGCCTCGGACGCGGATCTGTGGATGGCCTACGCGCTGCTGCTCGCCGCCGAGAAGTGGGACGCGCCGGCGCTCGCGGGCCGGGCGCGGGGGCTGCTGGCGACGATCTGGGAGGCGGAGGTGCTCACGGTCGGCGAGCATCGCCTGCTGCTGCCCGGGCCCTGGGCCGCCGAGCAGGCGCCGGTGCAGATCAACCCCTCCTACTACCTGCCCTTCGCCTTCCGGCTGTTCGCCGAGGCCGACCCGGGGCACCCCTGGGGCGCGCTGGTCGACGACAGCTACTGGATGTTCGAGGCGGTCGCCGGCGACGACGGGCTGCCGCCGGACTGGGCCTGGTACGACGTCGAGGCCGCCGCCTTCGTGCCGCCGCCGGCGGGCAGCGAGGGCGGGGACGCCTACGGCTACGAGGCCCTGCGCGTGCCCTGGACCTTCGCCGCCGAGATCGAGTGGTACGCCGAGCCCCGCGCCAGCGCGCAGCTCAAGCGGATGGACGGCCTGCTGAAGCGCTGGCATCGGGACGGCGCCCTGCCCGCCGTCATCAACCCCGACGGCAGCGCCGGCCGGGACTACCCCTCGCTGGGCCTGTACGGCGCGGTGCTGCCCGCCTGGGCCATCACCTCCCCCGACGACGCCCGCAGCCTCTATGAACACGTCATCTTCCCAGCCCGCACGGTGAGCGGCTGGGGGGACACCGAGGACTACTACGCCCACAACTGGGTGTGGTTCGGCCTCGCTCTCTGGGGCGACCTCGCCGACCCTCCGAAACTCACCGAGGAGCGCAAGCCGTGATCCTGCTGATGTTGATGTGCCTCGCCGCCTTCGGCGCGGACGCTTCGCCGACGTTGGATCTCGCGGATCCGTGGCAGCGGATCGCCTTCGCGCGGGAGCTGGCGGACGACGAGGCCGCTCCGGACGAGGCCGCCGTCGCGCTGACGCGCCTGGGCGAGGTGTCCGCGATCGCGCCGCAGGCCCGCGCCGAGCTGTACCACCTCGCGGTCAAGGAGCGCGCCCGCTCGGGCTGGAAGGACATCTACGACGCGCTGCTCGGCGGCGAGCTGAGCCCCGACGGGGAGCTGGTGCTCTCCGCCCGCGTCGCCGAGGCGATGGCCTCGGAGCCGAGCACCCGGGCCCAGGGCGTCGCCCGTCTCCAGGGGCTGGTCGCCGCCAACCCGCGCCGCGCGGACGTGCGGCTGGCGCTGGCTCACGGGCTCCTGCTCAGCCGCCGCGCCGACGAGGCCCGCGCCATCTACCAGGGCACCGACGGCGGCGCGCTGTCCGACCGCGGCGCGCTGGTGGCGCTGGTGGCGCTGGGCCGCATCGACGAGGCCCGGGACTTCGCCGCGGACCTGCCGCTGAAGCAGCGGGATCCGCTGGCGGCGGCCGTGGAGAGCGGCTCGCTGGTGGCGCGGACCCGGGCGGTGGCCCGGGAGGGCTACCTGGACCTCGCCCAGCAGATCGCGGGCGCGGGCGATCCGGGCCTGAAGGAGACCGGCGCGTGGCTCGCCCTGGCCGATGAGCTGCTGGCTGTCGGCGAGACCGCCCGGGCGGCGCAGACGCTGGCGCGGCTGGTGGCCGTACACCCGGAGGCGGAGGAGCTCCGCGAGCGCTGGACCTCCGCGCTGCTGGAGCTGGGCGATCTGGACGGCGCCGAGCGGGCCGCCGGGGAGCACGACGCCTCCCTGCAGCTCGTCTACGCCGTGCGGCTGGTGGCCGAGGGCCGGGGCGACGTCGCCGCTCGCGCGGACGAGATCAACCGGGCCGCGCGGCTGGCCCCCCGTCAGCCCGAGGTGCTGCGCCAGCAGACGGCGCTGCTGCTCGGGCGCGGCGAGGCGGCGGCGGCCCGGGAGCGGCTCCTGCCCGCGCTGGAGGCCCGGCCGGGGGACACCACGCTGCAGGCGCTCTACGCCGAGGTCGCGCTGGCGGCGGATCTGCCGGACGAGGCCCTGAGCGCGCATCGGCTCGGGCTGGCGGGCGTCGGCCCCCGGGACTTCTGGGGGCAGGCCGACGCCCTCGCCGGCCTGCACACGATGGTCGCCGAGCACCACAAGCAGCAGGGGCGGCCGGACGAGGCCCTGCGTCACTACCGGATCGCCCTCGCCATGCGCCCGGACACCGCGGACTACTACGCCGGCATCGGCGGGGTGCTCTGGAGCGCTGGACGCCTCGACGAGGCCCGGGGCGCCTACAACACGGCCCACCGCATGATGCCCGACAACCTGGGCGCGCTGCAGGGCGTGGTGAGCATCACCCTGGCGGCGGGGGATCCCAAGGAGGCCATGCGGCTGCTGAACGCCTCCGAGCTGAAGGCGCCCCAGCTCCAGGAGCTTCGGGAGCAGGCCCGCATCGCCATGCTGCTGGAGGACATCACCGTCGCCCTGAACGCGGGGCTGGAGACGGACGCCCGGCGGGCCTTCCAGGATCTGCTGGTGCGCTACCCCGACAACCCGCGCATCCTCCACGCCCTCGGCGACACCCTGCTGCGGGGCGGCCAGGCGGACGAGGCGCTGGAGGCCTACCAGCGCGCCCGGGACTTCGACCCCGGCAACCCCTGGCTGGCCATGGCCGAGGCCAACTGTCAGATCGCCCTTGGGCGGCCCAGGTGGGCCCACGACATCCTCGATCAGTACGGCGAGACCGATGACAAGGACGCCTTCAGCGCGATGCAGCGGGTCCGCGCCCGGGCGCTGCGCGCCGAGGGGGACCGGCTCTGGCACGACCTCGGCCGGGATAAAGAGGCCTTTGAGCGCTACGCGGCGGCGCTGGAGATGGACGTCGACCCCTGGACCCTCGCGGCGCTCGGCGGGCTCTACCTGGAGCACCGCCAGCCCTCGGTGGCGCTGGCCTTCTACGAGGCGTCCGAGGCCCTGGACCCCGGCAACGCCGCCGCCGGGCTCGGCCGGGTCAACGCCCTGCAGTCGCTGGGTGAGCTGGAGTCGGCGCGGGAGACGCTGGAGAACCTGGAGCGCCGGGCGGCGGACGCCGAGGCCTGGAGCGTGCAGGAGAGCATGGAGATCCAGGCGGCGATCGGCGAGGTCGATCGCCTGCGGCTCAAGGGCAACACCCGCCGGGCCCAGCAGGTGCTGGACGAGATCGCCCGGCGCTACCCGGACTCCCCCCACGTCGACGCGGCGCTGGGCTCCCTCTACCTCGATCAGGAGCAGCCCCGGCTGGCCTTCCAGCGCGCTGAGCGCGCCCTGGCCCTGGACCCCACCCACGGCCGGGCCATGGTGGTCGCCATGGACGCCGGGCTGACCCTTCAGCAGATGGAGGAGGTGGTCAAGCTCTTCGAGGCCGCCCTGGACGGCGGCGGCGGCGAGCGGGCCCGGGCGGCCCTGGACAACGCGGTCTTCGCCGCCAGCGTGGAGCGCGCCCGCGCCCTCGCCAGCGAGGGCCGGTGGAAGGACGCCAGGGACACGCTGGACGACCTGCGGACGACCATGGGCGACAACCCGGACCACTGGGCCCTGCTCGGCGGCGGCTACCTGGCGCTCAGCCTCACCGAGGACGCCGCGGCGGTCTACGGGCGCTCTCTGGAGCTCGCACCGGCGCACGTGCCCTCGCTCATCGGCCTCGCCAGCGTGCACGAGAACCGCGGCAACCTGCGGCAGGCCGAGCGCCTGCTCGCCGAGAACTTCGCGGCCAGCGAGGACGCCCAGCTCGGCATTGAGCTGGCGCGCGTCCGAGGCCGCCTGGGGCGCTGGAAGAGCGGGCTCGATGTGCTGGCGCTGGTGCGCGAGCAGGAGCCCGAGCCCCCGGCGCCGATGGTGTGGAGCACCGTGAAGCCCCTGCCGGTGGTGCCGCTGCCCTCCGGCGCGGTCCCCGAGGACCGGCCGCCGGCCATGACCCCGGGCGTCGCCAGCGGCGTCCCGCTCAAGCGGGTCGACGACCTCACCGACGACCTCTCCAGCGCCCACTACCCCTACGGCGACCTCGGCGGCGGCTTCCTCGGCCGCACCGGCGAAGAGGGCGAGAACTGGCTCACCAGCGGCATCATCGGCGGCAACGTCAGCGAGGTCTACGCGGGGCCCGTGCGGCTCCAGGCCGACGTGGTGAGCGTGCTCGTCGACAACGGCGTCGACGAGCAGGACGGGCTGGCCGCGTCGGTGGGCATCGCCACCGCCAGCGACCGTCGCCTGATGGCCGACGCCCGGGTGGGCACGAGCCCCGTGGGCTTCGACGTCGGCAGCTACCTGACGTGGCTCGCCAGCATGCGGATGGCGGTCGACCCGCGCATCTCCGTCGCCGCGGACACCGGCCGGGTGCCGGTGACTGACAGCCTGCTGAGCTGGGCGGGCCTCGAAGACGAAGCCACCGGGGTGAGCTACGGGCTCGCCTCCTACACCTGGGGCGGCGGCTGGCTCAACCTGACCTCTCCCAGCAAGTCCGACGGCGGCGTGCGCTTCCGCACCGGCTGGCTCGGCGGCCTCGCCATGGATCCGGTCGCCCGGCGGGAGTTCACCGGCTGGGCGGGCCAGCGGATGGGCAGCGACGCCTTCAACGTGCGCATCGGCGGCAACTTCACCTGGCTCACCCACGACCGTCAGGTCGACAGCTTCATCCCCGGCGAGATCGGCGTCTTCTCGCCCCGGCGCTACGCCGCGGGCATGATCCGGGGCGACGTGATCTGGAGCCCCGACTTCAGCGGCACCACCCTCTGCGGCGGCGGCGCCATCGGCATGCAGAGCATCGACGGCAGGAACACCACCTACTCCAGCACCGGCACCCACCGGGCCTTCGCCGCGGGGGCGGGCATGCGCTTCCCCATCACGGACGACTGGCGGGTCGGCATCGACGCCAAGAGCGAGTCCACCGGCAGCGACTGGAGCCAGCAGTCGATCCTCTTCCGGGTGGGCTACCTGCCGCCGTGGTCCGGCGTGCGCGGGATGAAGGCGCCGTCGGAGATCCACGGCACCGGCGTCGCCACCATGAACGTCTGCGCCGAGTAGCGAGGCGGATCAGGCGGCCCGGTGGGTCCGGGCGACGCCGATCATCCGCGCGGCGATGGTGTCGAGGGGGATCTGCTCCTGCACCCCGCCGAGCGACATGGCGGCCTTGGGCATCCCGTAGACCACGCAGCTCGCGGCGTCCTGGGCGAAGGTCCGGGCGCCGGCCCTCCGCAGGGTGAGCATGCCCTTGGCGCCGTCGTCGCCCATGCCCGTCAGGATGGCGGCGATCGCGTTGGCGCCCGCCGTCTTGGCGACGGAGTCGAAGGTGACGTCCACGGATGGCGCGTGGAAGTTGACCTTCTTGCCGTTGCGCTTGGAGAGATCCCGTACGAGGCGGGACATCTTCTGGAACACGCCCTTGAGCGGCACCATGCGGAGGCCCAGGCCCTGTCGCTGTAGATCGCGGATGATCTTGCTGAGCTGGCTCATGAAGTTGCGTACACGATGACTGTGCAGTCCCACGATCTCGGGCGCATTGGCGACCATCGCCTCGACGATGACCAGCTCCCCGATCAGCTCGACGAGGTCGTCGACACGCGCGAGATCGACCTTGATGGTCTCCTTGAGGGTCGGCGCATGCTTGCTGGATCGCGTGGGCCCAGCGGGCTTCTCGACAGGCTCCGACCTCTTGACCTTGGGGCGGATCTTCGCCCGCGGGGCCTCGGGCTGCGCAGGCGCCGCAGCGCTGGGAGAGGTGCCGTGGACAGCGTGACCCAGCGCCTCAATGAGGGGGAGCAGCTTGGTCGGCGGCACCACGGTCAGGCCGGCGGCGAAGGCCCGCTGGGCATCGTTCAACATTCGGCGCATCAGCCCGGCGGCCTCGAAGACGAGATCCAGCCGCTCGTCGGCCAGCGTGGCTCTGCCTTCCCGGATCTCGATGAGCAGGTTCTCGGTGTTGTGGGCGAGCGCCGCGATGGTCTCCTGGTCCACGAAGGCGGCCACGCCCTTGATGGTGTGGAATACACGGAAGATCGCGTTGAGCCCCTCCGCGTCCAGCGCGCCGTGCTCGGCCTCGATCAGCAGATCGTCGGTGGTGGCGATGCCGTCGATCGACTCGTCGTAGAACTCGCAGAAGAGAGCGATCGTCTCTTCATCCCGGTAGATGGTCTGCGGCTCCTCGGGCGGTTGAGGGGCGGCTGCCTGTGACGCGCGCTTCCTCGGGCGCGGCCGCTGGTGTCGCGGCGGGCTGACCGCTGAGCAGCGCGAGGATCGGAGCCACCGGCGTCGGCGGGTGCTCACCGCAGGCGTAGGCCCCCAGTGCGGCGACGACCCAGTCCTGCGCGGCGAGCATCTGCTCGACGATCTGCGTCGGATCCGGCGTCGAGTCGAGCAGATCCTCCCAGGTGTGGTACACGTGCTGCAGATCGGCGAGGCCGACGGTGCCCGACTCGCCCTTGAGCGTGTGAAGCTGGCCCTTGAACTCGCGCAGATCAATGGTCTCGCCGCTCTCCAGCGACAGGAGGCTGCCCTCAAGCTCGGTCAGCGCGAGCCGCTGGGACGAGATGAAGTCTGTCAGCAGCTCATCATCGACCCACTCGGGGAGCTGCAGAGCCCCCGTGGCGCCGGCGATCGACTCCTCGGAGTCCGCGGCCATCACGGGCGACATCAGCTGGTGGGCCGTGAACTGAAGCGCCTTGAAACGCTCCACAATCAGCGCGAGCCAGGCTTCCTTGTCGGAGGCCGCTCTCGCGGCCGCGGCGATGCAGGAGATCGTTCGTTGACGAAGCTCGGCCACATCCGACGGCAGCTCCACCAGGAGCGCCTGGAGGTGAGCACGGATGTCATCAACGCTGTCTTGCCCGCCTGCTGTCGTCGCCAGTTTGAGGGCGAGTTGCTCCAACAAATCGGAGAAGGAGGAGTTCACGCGCGCTCTCCCAATAGAAGCTGTCCCCAGAGTCGCTGCCTGAACCCTCTTCGTCACCATCACGACGGCGCTTTAGGCGCAGCCTGTCGACAAGGTGGCGCCGTGAAGATGTGCTAACCTCCGCCCCAGCGCGCCCGATGTGGGTGTCAAGAAATGGGGGGGCAGATGAGATTCCTGCTTTATCTTGTGAAATCAGAGCATCTGACCGCTGAGCAGGCGATCCAGGCGCTGAGCATTCAGCTCGACTCCACCAAGCCGCTCGGTAGGCTCGCGCTGGAAGAGCGCATGTTGACGGTCCGGCAGGTGATGAAGGTGCTGGAGGAGCAGGCGGACAACCCCGATCTGCGCTTTGGAGAGCTCGCCGTCGGGTTGAGGTTCCTGAGCGATGAGCAGGTCGCGAAGCTGCTGATGCGGCAGCATCGGCAGCGCCGAAGCCTCGATCAGGTGCTGATCGGCATGGACATCGTCCGCGCCCCGGAGCTGGCCATCGTCCGGCAGCGGTACAGGCTGACCATGCTCTGATACGCCGCTATCCGGGGGGGCCCGGGGTCTTCTGGCCGTCGGGCTGCCACTCGACGCGGGGGCCGCTCTCTTCGTCTTCGCGATAGACGGTCTCGAGCTGCTTGACGCCGGACTCGTACCAGTTGGCCCAGTGTCCGTGTCGGGAGTCTTCTCTGTAGGATTCCTCACGCGCTTTCGTGCCCGTGGGGTACCACCAGATCCACTGGCCGTCTCTCTCGCCGTCCCGCCAGCCCTCCTCGCGCTCTTTGGTGCCGGTGGCGGCCCACCAGGACCAGTGGCCGTCCTTCTCGCCGTCCCGCCAGCTCTCCTCGCGCTCCTTGACGCCCGCGGGGTACCACCAGGACCAGTGGCCGTCCTTCTCGCCCTCTCGCCAGCTCTCCTCGTGGGCCTTGATGCCCGTCTCCGACCACCAGGACCAGCGCCCGTCAGGCTGTCCGGTTCGGTACTGGCCCTCCATGGCCTTCTGGTGCGGGGCGTGCCACCGCGCGGTCGGGCCGTCGCGAACCACCTCCCCGTCGATCACCCGCTCGCACCAGTGGAGGCCGGCGCCGTCGCTGCTTGGGGTGGTGCCGGAGGGGCACTGGAGGTCCGAGGCGCTGGCGGTCAGCGCGAGCAGTGTGATGGCGAGCATCCCTGGAGTCTACCTCCTTCGGCGATACATCAGCGCACCGAACATCAGCGTCAGCGCGGGCAGCCCCGAGAGAGGCCCCGGCGCGGCGCTCGCGCAGCCACAGCGCGCGCCGGTGCTGCCGCCGGTCTCCCGCCACTCAGGGCCGCCGGTGTCCTCGGCGGTGTCCCAGGGCAGATCCGAGTCATCCGCCTCATCGGGCTGAATCACCGCCAGCAGAGCGCTGTAGGCGGGGACGGTCAGGGCGCCCTCGAAGCGCCCCTCGGGGTGCTGCACGAGCCTCGCCTCCAGCGCCCCGCCGAAGTGGCGCAGGGCGACCCGACCGCTCGGCAGCCCGTCGAGGTCGAGGCTCAGATCCGCGTCGGGGGCCTTGTTGACCACCAGAACAGCGACGCGCCCGTCATCGTGGGACGCGGCGTAGACCCCCGCGAGATCCGGATCCAGATCGCCCGTGACCGGCAGGCTCCAGCGCCCGAAGCCCTGCTCGCCGTCTCTCAGGAGCTGAAAGGCGCTGCTGGTGGGGCTGGTGAGCGGCGGGGTCGGCCAGATCATGGCCATGTCCAGCCCCTCGCGGCCGAAGATGCCCAGGGCGTCGGCGGCGGCGAGGCCGCCCGAGAGGTGGTCGTGGGCGCCGAAGCTCCACTCGGTCAGCGCGAGCCCCGCGTCGGGGTAGCGCTCGGCCAGCAGGGCCTTCATGCGGGGGATGACCTGGACGGCGTGCGGATCGGGCTGGCTGTTCACCGGGGCGGCGGTGCCGATCCAGCTCTCGTCGATGTAGTCCGGATCCCAGAGGGAGCGGGTCGCCCGCAGCCGCCAGGCGTTGGTCTCGTCGTCGGTGATGGCGTCGAGCCCGTCGGCGATGAGCCCCTCGGGGTAGTAGTGCAGATCCAGCAGATCCAGGCTGGATTCACCGCGCTCGGCGTCCGCCGCCGCCACCGCGTCCAGGAACCAGGGCAGGAAGTCCTCGCCGCCGTGGGCGTCTCGATCCCCCTCGGCCTCCGAGTCCCACCAGGTCTTCCAGCAGCAGGACACCGGGCCGGTCACCGCGGCGTCGGGCAGCACCCCCCGCGCCGCCTCCGCGTAGGTGAGGAAGCGCTCCAGCTGCTCGTCGTAGGTCGCGGGCTCGGGGTGGACCGCCCGGTGGGTCAGGTGGGCGATGTCCGTCTCGTTGCCGATGGCGACGACGTCCGGCGGGTTCGGCAGCGCGGCCAGCCACGCGGCGGCGTCCGCCGGGGTCCAGGGCTGGGCGGCGTCCTCCGGGTCGTTCCAGGAGATGAGGGTGCCGTCCATCAGCACGCCGCTTCCCGCGTCCCGGTTGTCGGGGGCGGTCTCCTGCTGCTCGCCGTACCGCTCCACCGAGTAGTGCCAGCTCCCGCCGTCCCGGGCGACCCAGTCCAGGCTGGGCACGGTCACCAGGGAGGTGAGCCCGAAGCCCTCCACCGAGACGAGCCAGTCGTCCGCGGACTCCTGGAGCACCTCGTTGACGAAGTACCAGTCGGCGCCCAGGTTGGTGGCGCGCGCCAGGGGGTTGTAGAGGGCGGTGGCGTTGCCGCCCCAGCGCGCGGCCGAGGCGCTGTAGCGCGTCATGGACCCGTCGCCGGGGTAGCCGTCCGGCAGGTTCATGCCGTAGATGGCGCCGGGGATGGCGTGGGTCGGCGTCGCGCTCACGCTCGCCTGGCCGCCGCCCAGCGTTCGCGTGAAGGCGCCGTCCGCGGTGTCCACGACCAGCTCCCCCGGGCCCAGCGCGTCGGCCAGCGCCAGGTACGTCCGGGTGGGGGCGCCCTCCACCACCACCCCGGTGATGGCAATGGGCGCGCCGTCGAGGGTGACGCTCACGGCGTCGGCGTCACCCTGGCCCAGCAGCATCAGTCGATCCGGGGCCACGGGCTCCGCTGAGCGGAAGGCGTCCGCCGTCGGGTCCAGCGCCAGGAGGGAGATGTCATCGACGTGGATGATGGCGCCCGGGCTCCCGGCGGAGACCCAGTCGATGCGCTCCCAGGTGTGCGGCGGCAGGGCGTCCAGGGAGATGGTGATCTCGGTCCACTCACCGCCGCGGACGTCGCCGAGCTCGGAGAGGGGGATCTCGTCGGCGTGCACGCCCTCGGTCACGCTCTCCAGCCGGATGTTCACCTGCGGGTCATCGCCCTCGACCCAGAAGCGCAGCGCGCTGGCGTGGGAGTAGCCGCCCTCCCGGTAGATGGAGAGGGCGCCGTAGGGATCGATGCTGGCGTAGATGGCGAACGCGCCGGAGTGCACCTGCTCGGGGGCCTGGAAGTCGTAGACTCCGGTCCAGGACCAGGAGTACCAGTTGGGGGCGAGCGCGTCGTCATAGACAATGTCTTTGGAAATACTATCTTCGGCGTCCGGGGCGAACCCGCCGGCGTGGGCCAGCGACAGCAGCAGGAGGATCATGGCGTGCCTCCGGGGAGGGCGGCCTCGAAGCCCTGTCGCAGGAAGTCGTTCTGCTCCAGCATCCGGTAGGGGAGGTAGTCGTCGCCCGACAGCGCGCGCCCGGCGCCCAGCGCCTGGAGCGCCAGCGTCCAGGACCGGTGGGCGTGGTTCCACCGCAGCGCGCCGCTCTGATCGATGCCCGCGCTCTCCACCGCGTTCAGCGGCCCGAGCAGCCCGTCCCGCAGCAGCCCCTCGAACAGCAGGTCGGACTGATCCGGGTGCTCGGCGGCGGCCATGGCCGCGTAGTGGGGCGCGTAGATGGCGTAGCCCACGACCTGAGAGCCGTCGTTGCCGTACTGATTGTGCCCCCCGGTGCCCCAGTCTCCGTAGATCTCGCCCCCGGCGGACCAGGGCTCGGGCACCTCGGCCGCGCTCAGCCCGAAGAGGCCGCGCTCGCCGGCTTCGTTGCCCGCCGTCCAGCCGTGCTGGCTCCAGAAGGCTCCGTCCCGCCAGCTCTGCCAGGCGTTGTTGTAGGAGTCGATGCCGGTCATGGGGAAGAGCAGGGCGGCCAGCTCGTCGTCGTAGCCCGAGCCGTCCCAGGTGGGCGTGTACGCGAGCTCCATGGGCGGCAGCTCCCCGGTCGCGGCCGCGTGGGCCACCTGCACCAGGACGGCCTTGGAGCCGAACACGCCGAGTCGCCAGTCGAGCGCGGCGCCCGAGGGCTCGAACCCGGCCAGCACGGGGTAGGCGCCGGCGTCCGTGAGCCCGGACCAGTCGACGCCCTCCAGCGCGGCCTCGAGGTCGTCGGTGGCGAGGCCGGTGGCCTCCGCGGCGAGGATCATCGCCTCCAGCGCGACGGCCGTGTGCAGGGTCGACCAGTAGCTCGAGCCGCTCACGGCATAGTCTGAGGCATAGTCCACGGCATAGTCTGAGGACGCGCCGGTCATACGCTCCGGCATCAGCCCGCTCCCCGCCTGCCGCGGCACGCTCTCCAGCAGCGACGCCCGGGCCGCCTCGGCCACCGCTCTGGCGTCCGAGCCGGAGGCGTAGCCGAGATCCCAGGCCACGGCGGCGGCCAGCGCGAACAGGGCCGTCACCTCTGGCGCCTGCTCGCCGTCCGGTGAGGCGCAGCGGGCCGCCACCAGCCCGGCCTCGCCATCCCAGCACCGGGAGAGCGCGGCGTAGCTGTAGAGGAAGGTCTCCTCCATGGGGCCGGCGTACTGCGGCGCCTCGATCAGGAGCTTGACCCGCTCCGGCGCCCCCCAGCCGTCGTCGATTCGCCAGGCCACCTCGCCCAGCGTCGCCCCGTCGTCTCCGTCATAGAGGAGGGACACGGCGGCGCTGCGGGCATCGAGCGGCTCCACGGCGCGCCAGAGCTCCGCGCCGTCCGGGTCGCTCAGGCTGACGATCAGATCGCCGCTGCCGCCGTCCAGCGACACCTGCACTCCGACCAGCCGGGGCTGCCACGCGGCGCTGACCATCGGGCCCAGCAGGCGGTCCGCCCGGAGGCCGACGCCGATCCGGCCGAGCGTCGATGACGTGCCGCCGCTGCCGTCCACGCTGGCCGCGTCATCGCTGAAGCTCACGCCGTCGGCGAGGCGGGGGGTGTCCAGCCGGCTGAGCCCCCAGTCGCCGCCGCCGCTGAGCCGCGGACGGAAGTCGTCCACCAGCGCGGCGTGGGTGTAGTCGACGGGCGCGCTGTCACCGCCGCGGCAGGCGAGCAGGGAGCCCGAGGCGATCCAGACGAGGAGTGATAGACGGGTGCCGATCATGGTGCGCATATAGCGTGTGCCCTGGAGCCCGGATGTCCGCTACCGCTCTCTTCCTGCTCTTCGTCCCGCCCGCTCTCACGGCGGAGTGGATCGTCGGCGCGTCGGAGGGAGGGGACTTCGAGACCATTCAGGATGCCCTGGACGCGGCGGGGTTCGGCGATCGGATCCTGGTGTCTCCGGGCGTCTACTACGAGGCGCTGGACTACGCGGGGCTGGAGGTCGAGGTGATCGGCATCGACGGCGCCGGGGTCACGACGATCGACGCCAGCGGCCTCGGCGAGCCCGCGGTGAGCTTCGCGACGGGGGAGGGGGTCGGCTCGGTGCTCTCGGGCTTCACGCTGGTCAACGACAGCGACGCGGGCGTTCGCATCGTGTCGGCCTCACCCACGCTGGAGGCGCTCGTGCTGGCCGGCCTCGGCGTCGGGACCGGGCTGGGCGGCGCGGTGTATATCGAGGGCGGCGCGCCGAGCTTCACCGACTGTGAGTTCCGCGACAACAGCGCGGCGCTGGGTGGGCACATCTACGTGGCCGGCTACGGCTCGCTGACTGTCAGCGGGGGCAGCTTCGAGGGCGGCGTGGCCGAGTCCGGCGGCGCGATCCACCTCTCGTCGCTGGCGCTGGCCGACCTGGACGATGTGATCCTCTTCGACAACCTCGCCGCCGAGGACGGCGGCGCCGTCGACATGGGCAGCCAGGCCTCCCTCACCCTGCGCGACGTGAGCTTCCAGCAGAACACCGCCGGTCGCGACGGCGGCGCGGTGAAGGCCGGGCGCGGCGCGACGGTGGAGAGCCGCGGCGGCCTGTGGTTCGGGAACGACGCGGTCAGCGGCGACGGCGGCGCGCTGCGGATCGCGGACGAGTGCAGCCTGTCCTTCGTGGAGGATCGCTTCTCGGCCAACATCGCGGGCGACAGCGGCGGGGCCGTGGCGCTGGCGGAGAGCGCCAACACCCTCGCGCTCAGCAGCGTCACCTTCGGCGGCAACAGCGCGGGGCGGGGCGGGGCGATCGCGGCGGGCAGCTACGACGAGCTGACCATCGACGCCTGCGACTTCCAGAGCAACGAGGTCGCGGGCGACGGCGGCGCGATTCATCTGCGCTCCGAGGGCGCCGACGGCGCGCTCTCGATCACCGACACCCTCTTCCAGGAGGGGAGCGCCGCGCGCGGCGGCGCGCTCTGGCTGGAGGACGCCAGCGGGGGCTTCTCCGCGTCGCTCAGCGGCTGCGGCTTCACCTTGAACAGCGCGGCGTCTGGCGGCGCCGTCTACACGCTCGGGGTGACCGACCTCGTGATCGACGGCGGCGACATCACCCAGAACACTGCCTCCGACGACGGCGGCGGGCTGGCGCTGGAGGACAGCTTCGTCACGCTGCGGGAGGTGTCGCTCAGCGCCAACGCGGCGTCCTCGGGGGGCGCTGTCCACGGTGAGGGCTCGGGCACGCTGGCGCTGGAGGGCTGTGAGCTCTCCGAGAACACCGCGCTCGTCGACGGCGGTGCTGTCGCCTACTTCGGCACCAGCCTGGCGATCACCGACAGCGCGCTCCTCGGCAACCGCGCGGCCAGCAGCGGCGGCGGCGTCTACGCCGAGACCCTGAGCGCGCTGACGCTGGAGCGGGCGTCGCTGCTGGACAACGTCGCGGCTCAAGACGGCGGCGGCGTCTACGCCTGGGGGGTGACCTACGTGGCCTCCGAGCGCTCCCTCTACTGTGGGAACGAGGGGCGGGACGGCGGCGCGCTCTGGCTGCGCGAGGTGGGCAGCGAGGCCCGGGTCGTCAACAGCCGCTTCCTGGAGAACGCGGCCAGCCGCTACGGCGGCGGCCTGGGGGTCATCTCCAGCCCCGAGCTCAGCGTCGCCAACAACGCCTTCGTCTCCAACGGGGCCTCGGTCTCCGGGGCGGCGGCCTTCGCCAACTCGGTGGGCTTGAGCTTCGTGAACAACGCGGTCATCGACAGCCAGGGCGACGAGGCGCTCTACGGCAACAGCGACACGCTGGCCGCCGCGAGCCTCGGCTACAACGACTGGTACGGGGGCAGCGGCGACGAGCGCGGCGGCGCCCTCGCGGACGCGTCGGAGATCGGCGGGCTCTCGGTGGCGCCCGGCTTCGAGGCCTACGCCGCCGGTGACTGCGACAGCGACCTCCGGCTGGACGCCGCGAGCCCGCTGGTCGACGCGGGCGATCCCGAGCTCACCGACCCGGATGGATCCCGCTCCGATGTGGGCGCGTACGGGGGCCCCGACGCGCCGGTGACCGACGAGGACGGCGACGGCTTCGCCGCGGATCGGGACTGCGACGACGGCGACCCGGCGATCTACCCGGGCGCGGATGATGACTGGTATGACGGCGTCGACAGCGACTGTGGCGGTGAGGACGACTACGACCAGGACGGCGACGGCGCGGCGCGCGACGCCGACTGCGACGACGAGGACGGCGCCCGCTACCCCGGCGCGGTCGACATCCCAGGCGACGGCATCGATCAGGACTGTGACGGCGACGACGCCTTCCAGGAGGACACCGGCGACGGCGGCGGGGACGGCGAGCCAGCCGATGACACCGCCGTCGATGAGAGCGAGCCTGGCTCCGATATCGGGAGCGGCAAGCGCTGCTCGATCGCATCCCCGGCGGCGTCATCGAAGGCAGACTCATCCCCGGGCGCGATGCTCGCCCTGGCGCTGCTCGCGGGCGCGGTCCTCAGGAGGCGGCGGCCCGCTGGAGTTCACTGAGCCCGCTGAAACCCGCTGAATCCTACTGAAATTTTATGCGAATGGATCCGATGTGCTCCGAGGAACCACAAGCTCGGGGTCAGGTCTATGCGTACTTCTCTCGCTCTCTTCAGCATCATCACCCTCTCGGCCTGCGCCCTGGAGGGGCCAGACGTCGACCACGAGGAGGCTGCCGAGGTGCTGCTCGCCGAGCGCGGCGGCGCCGCCGCGCCCTCCTTCTTCGATGATGAGAACAACGAAGGCGCGGATCGGCCTGGCTTCTGCGCGGCGCTCACCAGCTACGACGTGACCGCTCAGGCAAATGAGGCCGGCTTCGGTGAGGCGCTCGTGTTCTTGGAGAACCGCTGCGCCGACTCCGATCTCATGGTCTACCGGGTCGAGCTGCTGGATCTGGATGACGCCTTCGAGCTGCTCACCGTTCCGCCGACCCGGCTCGTCCCGGGAGACGCCGCCGCGATCCGGATCCGCTACTCCGCGCGAGAGGATGCCCCGCACCTCGGCGAAGTATTGATCGTGACGGACGATACTCCGCAGATTGCCAGCCTGCTCGGAGAGCGCGACTGACAGCGACTCTCAAAAGCCCTAAAGCCCCTTGGCCCGGCCGCCGAAGATACCTGTGGGTTGATCGTCGTCTTTGGCTTTGGCACGATCAGCGAGGATCTCCGTAGCTGGATGTGGATGTTCTCGGTCGGCAAAAAAATAACAGAGAGAGTGATCTCTTCTCAGAGAGCCCGTCTCCCTATCGGAGGAGGGCTCGGCTTTGTCCTGAGCTCTGACACCAGCTACCCCCAACACCGTGAGAAGAGGTAGATTATGCAGCTCAACACTTCTGTGTTCGTCCTGCCAGCAATGCTGCTGGCGGGTTGTGTCACCAACTCGAACGCCGACCTGACGCCGACCCCCGAGGAGTCGGAGTACATGGGCTTCGTCGCCTCTGAGGGAGACGACGTCAGCGCCGAGCGCGCCTGCGTCACCTTCACCGTAGACGAGGTCATCGCTCGCGCAAAGATCGGTGAGGTCTCCCAGACCGCCGTCCTGATCGAGAACAACTGCGCGGGCCTGGACATCGGCGTTCGCGCCTTCGAGCTCTTCGACGAAGAGGGCGCCTTCTGGCTCGACAGTGAGGTTCCCAGCGTCCTGCCCGGCGACTCCACCACCGAGATCCTGGTGAGCTTCGAGGCTCAGGCGGACATCATCCACCTGGCCGAGTTCCGGCTGCTGCTCGACGAGCCGGTCGCTCCGGTGAAGATCGCCGAGCTGTACGGAATCGTCCCGCGGGACAGCGACCGCTCGGGCGATCCGCCCAACGCGTCGACTGGCGGCGGCGCCTTCTCGATCGAGACGGGCGCCGTGGCGACCCTGGACGGCACGGCGAGCTCGGATCCCGAGCTGGACACGCTGAGCTACACCTGGTCCTTCAAGACGCTCCCGGGCGGCTCGGCGCTGTCGAACAGCGACATCACGAACCGCTTCACCGACACGGCGACCTTCACGCCCGACGTCGACGGCTCGTACCGCGTGCGCCTGGTGGTCTCCGATGGCACCTCCATCGACAAGACCTTCGCGACCTACTCCGCGACCACCGGCGGCGCGAACACCGCGCCCACCGCCGACGCGGGCGCCTCTCAGTTCGTGGCGACCGGTGAGGTCGCGACCCACGACGGCTCCGGTAGCTCGGACCCCGAGCTGGACTCGCTGACCTACACCTGGACCATGACCAGCCCCGCCGCTGGCTCCTCCGTCAACACCGCCTCCCTGAGCGGCGCCAGCACCGACACCGCCAGCTACACCACCGACGTCGCCGGCTTCTACATCCTGAAGCTGCTCGTCAACGATGGTGTGCTCGGTGACAAGGACTTCACCACCACCTTCGTCTCCGACAACGCCACGCCGGTCTCCGACCCCGGCGCTGACCAGTCCGTCGATACCGGCGCGCTGGTTACGCTGGACGGCTCCGGCAGCTCCGACGCCGACGGCGACACGCTGACCTACACCTGGTCCTTCAAGACCATCCCCGGCGGCTCCAGCCTCTCGAACACGGACATCACCGACCGCACCACGGACACCGCGAGCTTCACGCCCGATGTGGACGGGACCTACCGCCTGCGCCTGACCGTCAACGACGGCGTCGTGGGTGATGTGGCCTTCGTCGACATCACCGCGACCACGCCGTAAGTCAGAGTCCAGCGGGCGCCGCGCCTGAACAAGCCCCTCGTCGCTCCCTTTGGGGTGCGTCGAGGGGCTCTTTGCGTTCGCGGGGGTTCGTTACAGAATGAGCGGAAGGGTTCGGGCTCCCTGGGCAGCAGCGATCTGACCATCATCGAGACCTGGATCGACGACGGCGCTCCCGAGCAGGTGAGCAACATCACAGACTTCATCTCCCCGCTACGGCTACCATGCGGGTCGCACCAACTGTGCGATACCCGCTCACGGAGTACACCTTGAAGACACCCGCTATGTTGCGGCCGCTGGCCCTCCTCTGCGCCGCGACGGCAGGCTCATTGCTGCTCGCTGGCTGTGGCGATTCCACTCTCGAATACAGCTCATACGATTCCGGCCTCTCGGCCGCCGAGAAGTTCGGCGGCCCCGGCGGCGGTCTCCCCGGTGACGGCGGCGGTCCTGGCGGCGGTCTCCCCGGTGACGGCGGCGGCCCCGGCGGCCCCGGCGGCCCCGGCGGCCCCGGCGGCCCCGGCGGCCCCGGCGGCCCCGGCGGCCCCGGCGGCCCCGGCGGCCCCGGCGGCCCCGGCGGCGGTCTGCC
>Ga0316204_10004550_pt1 | contig 24667 bp, 25 predicted proteins | sample 6monrhotite_MG_2_FD_205661 | JGI IMG/M metagenome (GOLD analysis project Ga0316204, IMG submission 205661) | Microbial mat bacterial communities from mineral coupon in-situ incubated in ocean water Damariscotta River, Maine, United States -... | ecosystem: Environmental > Aquatic > Marine >... | reverse complement strand
GCCTACTAGCTGCAATTTAAAAGAGTAGCTGTAGTCGCGTTGAGTTCGCTTAACATACTCACTACCATTATCTTCTTTCATAACATTACTTTTTGTGTAACGCTATTACAGGACGAGACAGTAATTGAAAATAAACAGCATAGGGCGATAAACAAGTGCTTTTTCATCTGATTTGGGTTTTAAGGTTCTATGAACCTTAGTGCTTCAAGTCAGAAAGAGGTGAGCAGAATTTGAAAAGATTTTCAGAAAGTAAAAACCTGCCCGTCTCGCGCTACTTTATAGCCTTTTTCAAGCACTTCTTTATGCTCTGGGCTCTGCGGGAATATGATGGGGTTGGTATGGTTAAAATGGATAAAGTGTACCTTGGCCTTATCTTCAGTTGAGAGGCCATCAAAGAGTGCCATGCTCTCTTCCACAAAGGGGTGGGGAATCTCAGCCATATCCCGGCCAGGGATCTCTCCATTTTTAAAGAAAGAGGCATCGAGCAGAGCTGCATCTACTTGCTGTATCATGGCCAGAATGTCCTGGTCCCACTTTTGCCACTTGTCAATGTCTGGGATAAAGAGTACCTGTTTGTCAAGGCAATCGATAAGGAAGCCGACAGTTTCTGTAAACTCATCGCGGTGGGGTACTTGCAGGGGCGTGACTGAAATGCGCTCATTGAGCTTTACGGACTGGCCACTTTGGATGTCGGTGAGTGCTATGTTTTTCAGGCTCACCAACTGACTCCATGGGCCATTGTTGGTAAGGAATTCTTTCATGCGCGGCATGGCATACAATGGTACCGCATCGGCACCCATGGCTTCCCGGCCCAGTTGCATCAGGCCAGTATAGTGGCCAATGTGCCCATGAGTTACGAATATGCCATCATAGGGATATTGCTCCGTCTCTGAAAACTGGTCCATTTTCTCCAGTTGTATATTGAAGTCGGGGGTAGCCTCAAAGAGCCAACGCTGGTTGGTGGCCGGGTCTACCAGACCCAATGAGACGGCATGTTGCTGTCTTGCTTTACCAGATCGAACTTTGGCCCACTCTTCCTTTTGCCCAGCCTGTGGATAGCCCGCATCTTGCGCTACACCTAGCACTACCAGGTAGGGTAGATCTTCAGGCACACTGGTCGATTGATATTCTGCCTTAGGACTGCAAGAGACGAGCAGTAATAAAAAAAGAGCCACAAGTGGCTCTCGGTTTGAGGTTGAAAATGGTGTTTTCATGTAATTAACTACCACAACCTACACAATCAATTTGAGTGTCCATGGGTTTTACACCATTCGCTTTCATTTTGAGGTTGTGGATTTGATCTTTTATATCCATGTCTTTAAACATGTCACCAGTCAATTGAGCGGTGAGAGATTCAATTTCTTTTTCTAAATCTTCTTTTGTCAGGGTTTCCATTGGGTAGGGGTATTTAGGTGTTAGGTCAATGAATATAGAGCTAATCGTGATCAAAGTCAATTTGCCATTTCATGTATAAACAGATTTTCTTGTTTTTTCTTCTCGATTGACTCGTTTTAAGTGTCTGTAAAACAGGGTATTAGTGTGCTTTGAGCCGAGCTTTTGAAAAAAATGTAAATTGACTGTAACCATTCAGTAAAGGGAGGGTTTCCCTCACTGAATTCTTAAGATAAAAAGTTGGATTCACTCTCAGACAACGCTTTAATGCTTTCGGTGAAGTCCGGTCAGCTTGATCAGCTCGGACTGCTGTTCGAACGACATCACCGGGGATTGTACGGTTTCTTCTATCGCCTTACCGCAGATGGCGATGCAAGTGAAGACCTCGTACAGAATGTTTTTCTGAGGATCATGAAGTACCGGCATACTTACCACGGAGATGGCAAGTTTACCACCTGGATGTACCACATGGCCCGCAACCTGTTTGCTGATCATTACAAGAAGCAAAAGCGAATGGGCTATAAGGAAGATGTGGAAACCACGGACCGGTATTTTAGAGATGAGGTGAATGCAGAGTCTTCGAGAATTCAGCAAGAGGAGATTGATCTGTTACAAAAAGCGCTGGATCAGTTGCCTCTTGATAAAAAGGAGATTTTGGTGCTCAGCAAATTTCAGGAAATGCGCTACCGTGAAATTGCCGACCTGATGGACCTTACCGAGAATGCGGTCAAAGTAAGGATTTTCAGGGCTTTGAAAGAGCTGCGGAAAATTTATGAGAAGCTCGAAACCCAATCTTCGCTCTATTGAAGAACTCAAAATAGCTGAATGATGAAACCGACATGTTTAAAAAAATTAATAGCCTCTCAAGGCAATGATTTTTCTAAATATCAAAGGTTCCATGTGTCAGATGAAAAACAATAAAGTGGAACACATGAAAAAGAAAATATTGTATAGCCTGATGATACTGATGACCCCATTGCTGATGGTGGCACAGAATGATCGAGAAACCATCAAGAAAAGCTTTGAAGTAAAAGACAAAAGCCAGGAAATGTGGCTTTGTGTCTGCAACATTGAAGGAGACGTGGAGGTGGAGGCCTATGACGGTAATACCATAGAAATTGAGATAAGTAAGCGCATCAGGGCCAAAAGAGCCGATGACGTGGAGCAGGGCATGGAAGATGTACAGGTAGATTTTGAAGAAGGAGAGGGCTATGTAAGGGCCCGGCTGAAAACCCCACAGAATGAATATAGGGAAAAAGCCGATCCGCTGGCCTGTGGTTGGAATTGGAACCGGAATTCAGATAAGGCTTATTACCGATATCGACTTGATTTTAAGGTGAAAGTACCACGAGCAATCAGCGTGAAAATCTCTACGGTAAATAATAGCGACTTGTTTGTGAAGGGCGTGCAAGGCATGGTTTATGCAAACAATGTGAATGGCAACGTGGAGCTGATTGACATAGCCAACGACACCAAGGCACATACTGTTAATGGACGAATCGATGTGAATTATACCAAAATGCCTGCTGAGTTTGCGGATTTCGAAACGGTAAACGGGAACATTGAAGTGGTAGCTCCAAAAGGTGCAGGTGCCATTTACAGCTTCGAAACCCAATGGGGAGAGATATACAGCGACTTCGATTTTGACAAGCGCCTGACTCCCAAAGTGGTGAGCAATAAAGGAAATAAAGGCGGGACGCTTTATAAAGTATCTAAGTCTAACAGCTATCAGGTAAAAGAGGGAGGACCCGAGTTCTTTTTCAAGACCCTGAATGGAAAAATAATGTTGCGGGACGGTAAATAACAAGATTATGCAAGAGCATCACATGTCACTCATCACAGACTATATTGACGGAACTCTTACCGCTGAGCGGGAACGTGAGTTCAAGAAATATGTCAAAGAAGGACACATTGTAATGGAAGAGGTAGCCGCCATGCAGCAAATGCAAGGTATGGTTGAAAAGGCCGAGCAGCCCCAACCAGGGCCCGACTTGAGCAGTAACTTTTACACCATGCTGGCTCAGGAGAAACAATCTCAGGCTAAAGAAGGTCCGAATTTCCTGCAGCAATTGTCACAGCTCTTTTTCTCAACCGTGTATGGCAGAATGACTTTTGGTGTGGCAGTATTGCTCATTGGTGTATTTGCGGGTACAAAACTGGGCGGAGGCTCTGATGAGATCAAATCACTGGGCGCAGAGGTGAACAGCATGAAGGAAATGATGATGATGTCAATGCTGGAAGAAGAGTCGGTGACTGAACGCCTGAAGGGCATTCAAATGTCGCAAGGCCTCTCTCAAACCAACACGAAAGTGACTGAGGCGCTCTTTATGACCTTGAACAATGATGAAAGTACTAACGTGCGCATGGCAGCATTGCAAACCCTTGAGGTTTATGCCAATGATCCTGTCATTCGCGAAGGGTTGATCAATAGCATCACCCAGCAGGAGTCACCCCTGATGCAGATGGCCCTGGCCGAACTGATGGTTGAACTTCAGGAAAAGAAGTCGATAGACCAGTTCAAGCAGCTTCTTGACAAAGAAGAAACTCCGGAAGAGGTGAAGACCACCCTGAAGGAGAGCATCGGTAAAATCATGTAGAATTAAGAAATAGCAAATAATATGAAAAGGTTAATAATGGTTTTGTTGGCGGTGTTTAGCACTGCCTTGGCCCAGGGGAAACAGGTAGATGTGAAGGTGGACCCGAAAATTGACGTTAGGGTAAACCCGAAGGTTGATGTAAAGGTTAACCCAAAGATCAATGTGAGACGAGATATCAGGATTAATACTGATATCGAACGCAACCTCAGGGTGGCTTTGGAATCAATTGATGTACAGCAGGTAATGGGCGAAGCCTTGAGAAACCTGGATTTAGACCTCGATCTTGATTTCAATGATGATAACGATGATGATGACGATCGTGGTCGAAGCAAATACGAGCAAGAGACCCAGGAAATGGAAGTTCCCCTTAGCAAGCCAGGCGAACGCGGTGCCCTGAGAGTGGAGGCTCACAATGGCAGAATTACCATCAAGGCTTACGATGGTCCCACTGTAAAGGTGAAATTGATCAAGTATGGCAAGAAAGTAAATAACGACCGTAATAACGGTGGCATGAGAAGAGTAGGAGGCGGTGGCTTTAATGTTTCAGCCGAAGAGTACCAAAACAATGTGAAGATCGAAAGCGAAGGCTGGAACAACAGGGTGGATTTTGAGATTCAGATTCCTAAAAACTTCAACATCAAAGCCGAAAGCTATAACAACGGTCACATTTGGATAGAAGGCATAGAAGGTCTGATGGAGATAGAGAGCTACAATGGCCCCATTACCCTGAAAGCCTGTAAAGGAGCAGCCAGTGCCAGTACCTACAACGGAGCGGTGAAGGTGGAATTCCTTGATTTGGAACCTAACGCGCCCATGGCCTTCAGTACCTACAATGGTGATGTAGACCTTACCATACCAGATGGCGCTAAGATTACCGCCAAGATGAAAACGAACAAAGACATCTATACCGATTTTAATGAGTTTACATTGAGCAACAATAAACCCACCCGTAGCGAAAATCGCAGAGGTTCTTATAAAATCAAGTTTGAAAACTGGACCACAGGCGAAGTAAACGGTGGTGGTCCTGAAGTAATGATGAAGACTACGAATGGGAATATTTACATCCGTAAAAACGGATAATTAAATACCCTTTGCCCGGTTTTGTGATTGATTTCCGGGCAAAAAATTCATCTTCTGAGATAAAATCACCAACTTAACAATCCCGAAAGCAACCAACTTTCGGGATTTTCCTTTCTCAGCCAGTAGATTTGAGAGGCCAATTTTGTTTTTTGTCGTGCCTGACGACTAAATTGAAAATGTCAAATCTTAATAAGATCATGCAGAATTTAACTAGAGTTTTAGCCAGTATGCTGCTTTTAGTAGTAGCAAATGCTTTGAATGCCCAGGATGCTGAGGCACTTAGAAAACAGCTATATGCCAAGTATAGCCAGGTACCCAACTACAAAGTCAACGTGACTTACGAAGCCAATAATGAAAGAATGGGCTTCAAAAATACTCAGGAAGGGGTGTTGGTAGTAATGGGCGACCGTTACATCATGAAATACGGCCCGAATGAAACCTGGCTCAACGATGGTAAAACCGAATATGTAGGTACCAAAGAGGAGGATCATTCACAGATTCTGATGTTTTGTCCTGGTGATAACCCAGAGGCCATTATCAACTACGGCAAGTTATTGACTTTCTATGGCAGCGGCTTTTCGGCTTCCATGGCAGGAGATAAGCTCAAGCTGGTGCCAAACGGTGAAGCAGCATTCAAAGAAGTGCATATCAATGCTTCAGGCGATAATATTGAAAGTATTACTGCTGTAGACGATTTTGGTACGGCACATACCTACACCATCTCTGCATTTAGCACCAACACTTCCGGTACGCAGTTTACCATCAATCCGGCCGAGTACGCTGAAAAAATCAACGAAAAACAAGGCTGTAATTAAGCCTTATACTATTTTCTACTGAAGAGGCCTCAGGGCCTCTTTTTATTTAGAATAAGACCTGGCCCTCTGAGACCAATAAATATGAGATTTACGCTTCTAATCACTGCATTGCTCTGCTTTGGCTTGAATATTTCGGCACAGGAAGCTACAGACAGTGTAGCAGCAGTGCAGCAAAAAATGGCTCACTTGAATGCTGATGTAGTGGTGACCTCTTTTCCGGAATGGATCAAGGCGTTGGAAGAAACAGCCGCAATAGACCAGCAACAGCAGCAATTGCTCGCCCAATGTGCCGCAGAGTTTGAGAAAGTGAAAGACGATTTCAGGGCAATGGATTTTACTAACTACTCGGCTGCTCAAAAAGACTCAGTATTCAAGGTAAATGTATTTTCCAAAGGTCAGGAGTGCGAGAAAATTCGCGGTGGCTTATTGCAAAACTCTAAAGACCTAATTCCAGAAGATGTAAGGCTCTTTCAACAGGTGATGGACAAGGTACTTGTGCATTTCAAAGCCAAAGACGGCTATGGTAACATCTATCCCATGGCCACAATGGAGATTCAAAAACCTGAAATTCAGGAGTCCATCAAGTATTACAAAAGTACCGACATTACTGAGGCCTTTATCGAAGTAATGAAAGCACATATTGCCAAAAGCGAGAATTTGAAGGTGGCTGCTTTAAGCGAAATAGGGCAATAGTAAAGAATGAAAAGGTAGTATGATGAGGCCTTAGGGCCTCTTTTTGTTTACGGCTAGTTCAAAGATATCATTGCGCTGATAGTGCCCGGTCACATCTAAGGCCATGCGTTCTTCATAACATCGGCCAAGGTCTACCTCGGCAGTAAATACCCCTTCAGTATCCCATTGAGGCTCCAGCACGTAGTGACCATCTGGGCCCACTATGCAGCTGCCACCATTGAGCAGCATATGGTCGGGTTTGTCCTTTAGTTCTGCCGGCAGGTCGAGCTCATCAGGAATGTCTTTTACCCGCATAATCTGGCCCACACCCACGGCAAAGCATCGGCCTTCAAAAGCATAAGACCTTGTAGCAATCTGCAGCATCTCGTGCACCTTGGGCCACACTGCTACATGAATGTGTTCACCACTGTTGTGCATCGTTTGTCGAGTCAGGGGCATCCAATGTTCCCAGCAGATAAGCCCACCAATGCGGCCATAGGGAGTTTCTACAGCCTGTAATCCAGCACCATCTCCCTGGCCATAAAGCAGGCGCTCAGTATGGGTAGGCATGAGTTTGCGGTGATGATTAGCCAGTTCGCCTTTCTCATTCCAGGTGAGCAGGGCATTGTAAATGGTGCCATTACCCGGACCGGAAGTGACCTTTTCATTGATGCCCATGACCACTACCAGTTCCAGCGCTTTGGCCCATTTGCCTATTTGAGCTACTTCTGGCCCGTCTACAGCAAGGCTGTGCTCATGCGTGCGGGCAAACACCTCTTTGGTGGCTTTAAAGTCCCATTTTGCATACTCATCGCAATAGTCTATCCAGGCTGGGTAGCCGGTAAACCAGGTTTCACCAAAGCAAACCAGGTTGGCCCCTTTGTCTGCTGCTTCCCGCATCAGCGCTTCCACTTTTTGCAATGACTTCTCTACGTTGAGGTACTCAGGTGCGGCCTGCACCACCCCAATAGTGACTTTCTGATCCATGTGCGATAATACACAATCTGAGACCTATTTTGAAAGCAGCTTTTGACCTGAGGTCAGGTAAAGAACGATTGAACAGCATTGAGGCGTGCAAGTTTATCCATCTGGACGTTTCACTACTGATCATTGAAGACCTTGCCCAAAAGGTCAAATCATGAAAAAGTATTTATTATTTATTTGCCTGCTAGGTTTAACAACAGCCATGCAGGCGCAACATGTCTTGAACATCGAGATCACAGGAATCAAGAAGGTAAAAGGTAAGCTGAGCGCCTGCCTGATTACTGACAAAAGCGAGTTCCTTAAAAGTTGCAGCGATTACTTTGAAATTCCTGTCAATGCCAGAGCGCTGAAATTCACCAAAAAAGGTCTGCAGCCGGGTGAGTATGCCATCACCATCTATCACGATTCGAATAGCAATGGTGAACTGGATACCAACTTCTTCCGCATTCCGAAGGAACGCTATGGGTTTTCCAACAATGCTCGCAACACTTTTGGTCCTCCGGATTTTGAGAAGTGCTTGTTTGAGGTGAAGGGCGATACCACCATCGCCATTAGGCTAAAATAGACCCCGTATAAATAGGAAAGCCCCGCTATTTCTCTAAAGAAATGAAGCAGTTTTGAACTATTTCTAATGCTCTGATGTATAATCAATGACTAGACATTGAAAATGAAATGATCATGAATAAACCCATACTATTAATTATGCTCCTCTTCCTGAGGGTGGGGGCTCATCTCGTTGAAACGAATTATTTAAACAGAGAAAATCAGAATAACATGGAACAAGAACAGACAGCCATTGAGGCAGTATTGAGTACCTATGAAGAGGCCCTGAATACATCAGATGTAGCAAAAGTGCTTTCAATTTATCATGATGACGGGGTGTTTATGCCCACAGAGTTGCCCACTGCAAAAGGTACAAAAGCATTGAGAGAGTCGTACACGGCAATCTTTAGTCAAATTCAGTTGAGCATAAAGTTCAGAATTGAAGAGATTGAAATTACCGGTGATATGGCTTTTGCCACTACGTACTCTAAAGGTACGGTGAAAGTATTGGCTCCTGGTATCGAAGCACCTGAGGAAAATAGAGAGCTATTTGTCTTCCAAAAAAGAGAGGGAGTGTGGAAGGTAGCTCGTTACATGTTCAATAAAATGAGCAAGCCGGAATGACCTTTTTTTGCATAAATCAATGATTAGTCATTGAGTTGTGATATTTTAGAGAACCGCAGCTTAAGACCATAAGTAAAGTTGTGGTTCTTTAAACACCATATCATGACGATAGAAGAAGCCATCAAGGTTAGTGAATTTCCTAGCCTTGAACAGAAGTTAAGCATCAACCTCATTTACACCCATAGCTGGGCCTATGAGCAATTACAGCAATTTTTTGGGGAGCATGGGCTTACTTCACAACAGTACAATGTCTTGCGCATATTAAGGGGGAGGTACCCTGAAGGTTACACAACTTCTGAAATACTTGAGCGCATGATGGAAAAGAATGCTGGTGTATCCAGGCTGGTGGATAGGTTGGTGAAAAAAGGACTGGTAGTCAAGAGAGTTTCATCAATCGATAAGCGCCTTGTTGATGTAGTGGTGAGTGAGAATGCGTTGAAAATCATGGAGAAAATGGATATGGAACGCATCAGAATCGATGAAATCTATGTCAACCTGAATGAGCTGGAGATGCAACAATTGAACGAGTTATTAGACAAACTAAGGGGATAAAATGAAAGCAGCAGTTACAACAAAGGCAGGCGAGCCTTCTGTTATAGAAATAAAGGAAGTGCCTACTCCCAATGTAAAAGAGGGATGGATATTGGTAAAGGTAATGGCCTTTGGTCTAAACCGGTCAGAAATGTACACGCGTCAGGGGCATTCGCCTGGTGTGAAGTTTCCACGGATTCAAGGCATTGAGTGTGTGGGTTTGGTGGAAGAGGACCCATCAGGTAAACTCATGAAAGGGCAAAAAGTTGCTGCTCTGATGGGTGAGATGGGCCGGGCTTTTGATGGCGGGTATGCAGAATATGCATTGTTGCCTCAGTCCATTGTTTTTCCGTTCACAAGTGAGTTGCCCTGGGAGGTTTTGGGTGCCATACCTGAAATGTATCAAACCGTATCGGGTTCCTTAAATCAGGCATTGGAAGTGAAGAAGGGAGAGACTCTGCTCATCAGGGGTGGAACTTCTTCGGTAGGTTTAACGGCATTGCAATTGGCAAAACACTATGGTCTCAGGGTAATCAGCACTACAAGAAATCCTGACAAAACAGCCTTTCTCAAGGCCAATGGAGCCGACCATGTGGTAATCGCTTCCGGCACTATCCATGATGACCTTCGGACCTTGTTTCCTGAGGGGGTAGACAAAGTACTGGAACTCATAGGCACCAAAACCCTGAAAGACTCCCTTAAATGTATCAGAAGTGGTGGTACGGTATGTATGACGGGTATTTTAGGGAATTCATGGTCTTTAGAAGACTTTACGCCTATGGGCGATATTCCGTCTTTAGGCAAACTCACCGTTTATATGGGAGAGGCTAAAAACCTGAGTGCAACATCTCTACAGGCGTTTATTGATGCTGTGGAGCAGGGGGCAATCACTTTGAATATTGACAAGCCTTTTACGCTTGATGAGGTGGCTGAGGCCCATGAATATATGGAAGGCAATAGGGCCAAGGGAAAGTTAGTGGTTTTGACTGGGCAATAAGCCGCTTAAGACTTGGCTAATACCGCTTTCTCGTTGCCTGTTTCGGGCTGCTTTTTACGGGCTTTCACTTCCATAAACTCCTCTTTGTATCTGGGGTGCTCAGTTCTCATCCACTTGTCCCACCAGGTAAAATACAGGCCATAGTTGTGGTTGAAGTAGTGATGATGCTGATCGTGATGGGTAGTGGTGGTGATCCAATTGAGCCACTTGCTGGTGATAAAGGCATTGTGAAAAAGCTCATGCCCCAGGTGCCCTATCACATTGCGACTGATTTGGTAAATCATAAATACCAGCAGGCCAATGCCGTGTATGGGCATGACAAATAAGAACATGGGAATAAAGGCAGCCTGAACAAATGCTTCAATGGGATGGAAGGAATAGGCCGTCCATGGCGATGGGCTCATACTGCGATGATGAACCTTATGCACATGACGGTAGATCTTTGGGTGGTGCATCCATTTGTGCGTCCAGTAGAAATAGAAATCATGCCAGACAATGAGCAGACTTAGGCTGAGAAAGAAGAAACCCCATCCATACTCTTCAAAGTTTACAATGTGGAACAGGTCACTGCGTATGCCCAAGAAGATTCCCACAGCTACAATGCCATAGATGGCTATGCTGCTGATGGAGTACCTGATCTCCATCCAGTGTTGCTTGAGTGAAGGCTTTTTCTTCTGTATGTAGCGATGTTGTAAGAGTTTACCACAAAGCTTCCAGATGATCAGATAGCCCAGAGAGGCTGCCACCACATAGCGTATGAGGTCTATGATGAAGTAAGTTTGAAATCGGTAAAGTAGTTCTTCCCAGGTCCAGTCCATGTTGGTTTCGTTTCATTACAAATGACGGCTAACAAAGGGTTTCAGAGTATACACATTCCTCAGAATCATGGCCGATTTTAAAATCGACTACTATTTTAGGAAGACGTTAAGGGGTGTTGCCATCACGAAACTCTTTGGGTGTATTGCCTGTAGAGGCTTTAAAAGCGCGGTTGAACGGGCCTATGGAGCTAAAACCTACTTCGAAGGCAATTTCCTGTATGGTGAGAGTGGTAGTTCCCTGGTTGCACAGTAATAATTTGGCTTCTTCTACTCTGAAGGCATTGACAAAGGCAGGGAAATTCCGAAAGCCCATCTCCTGGTTAATGACCGTGCGCAGTTTGTACTCCTGCTCGCCCAGCTTTTCTGCCAGTTGGCCAATAGTGAGCCCCTCTTGTTTGAAGTACAGCTGGTCGGCCATTACTTCATTAATGCGGTTGATCATCCCCTGATTTTTCGGGCCGGTTGCTTGCGGTTTTTTGGCAAAAAACACATCCTGCCACTTGGTGTTTACAATTAGGAAGTAGGTGGAGAATAGCAGAATGGCTCCTCGCTGAAACATCTTCAAAGTAAGTAGGTCGGTGTAGCCCAGAGTGGTTTCGGTGAGTACAGTAATAACCCCGGTAATGGCCACAAAGTAGATGAAGAAATTTCTCAGCTTGATCCGACTTTTCACCAGGTCGTCCTTCTTGCCTCGCTGGCTTTCCACTATGCTCAAAACCAGGAATGATATGGTGGTCAACCTCATGACTACTGAGGCATAAACTGAAACGGACGCTGTGTCAAAGGCCAGCGCACAGCCATGATACCAGGCAATCACCAGTATGCCATAACCAAAGAGTTTTGTTGGTGGCCAGGGTTCGTCCGAAAAGATGGCCCTTGAAAGCTGCCAGGTGCTATATGGTAATAGGAAAGTGAAGGAGACTGCCAGCTCGAATGACCAATTGCCGCGCACTCTGTCCAGCAGCAGAAAGCCAATGAGCGCCACCAAAAACAGATAGACCACCGGCCGCATGACTTTTGGAAGATTGCTTCTCCAAATAAGCAACCCAATGACGATTGCCACATAGACTGAAATCAGAGAAAAAATAAGGGCGAGTTGGTCGACCAAGGCCTGAAGATTTGATCACTAAAATAGGCCTTAAACCCGGAATATGCATTAGAAAACCTATTCCGTAGACAACTCACTGTGAATCAATGAAATGAATGAGCTTTTTGATTTAACCATAGCGATGCTATGCATAAATCAATAAAATTCTCTGATTCCCCGCCTGAAAGGAACGGGCAGGTGTGTGATTTATCTACTCATTACACAGTTCCAACGCATAATCCGGGTTAAACCCGAATAATGTAATAGAAAGTCTATTGCATCAGCCGGGTTAATTTCTGTTTGCTCTACTGGTAAGCTTTAATTTGAATGTCTTCGTTGATGATCTCTGAAAGTACTCTCAGTTCTCCGGCCTCGTACAATTCGTCAATGGTCATGATGTCGATTTTTTCATCCTCAGGCCGCATGTTGATGTAGTCTTGCACAACAGCCCCATCTACCGTACGCTGATTGATGGCCTCTCTGAATCGCATGCCACCACCATCGGTATGGTAGAGGTAAGCCATGTAGTCCATGCTGTAGTCTTCCGTATCGAACCAGTAGAGGAACACATCGTCAAAGTCTTCACCGCCTCCTTCTTGCTCAAAGGTGACCCTCACTTCATAGTAGGTTTTTCCTTTGATGTCTGCAGTGCCTAAGTACGTTTTATTCACTGCCTCATCGTTCAGACCATAGGGCAGGCGAAAGAAATAAATGACTGAATTGACAGAGCGTGTAAATGCCCCGGTTCTTTCTTCATTCAGCTCTGCCTTCACATCATCGATGTAGCGTGCAAAGCCCAAATTATTCAGAATATCTTTCACTACGGCCCCGGTAGAATCGGTTTGGGTGCGGGTATACTCATAGCGACCCTTTTCATTTTTGTAGGTATAGGCCCTTTCTCTGAAGGTGAGAGAAAATTCAGCATTGTCCAGCACATGCAGGCCATGAAAGGAAATGGATTGGTCAATCACTTCCTGCGCTTGCTCTACGGTAGTTTTCTCCTTTGTGGTGCTTTCATTGGTGCCAGAAGTACAGGCTGCCAGGGCCAGGGTGGCTAAAGACAGGAGTGCGATCTTTCTCATAGTGTGGTCGGATTTCTTACGAAATACGCGAAAGATAGTAATTAGTTCATTGAGGCGCAGCGGTTGCGTGTCAACTGTTGTCTAACTGACAAATGTTGTTGTGAATGGGACAATTTTACCACATAAGGTATTTGAGGCGTATGTGGTAAAGACCTTCAGAAAATCGCTGCAGGTTGCCGAAAATTTCGGTTTGAAGGGCCATTTCTACACGGTACTTGTTGCTGGCTGTGAATTGTAGGCCTGCTAGTATGTCCAGGTAGTTGCCCGGGCCAAATAAGTCCAGATTATCTTGCCCAATTTCGCTATTGCTCTGCCCCATAAGCTCAGCTAGGATACCTAATTGATAGCGACTTTTTTCGAATATCAGGTCGATGGTTTTTATGGCTGAGAGATTGAATAGTAGGGCACCACCATCAAGGGCACCAGGGAGTAGTCTGGTAAAGTACAGCTTGCTATAGGCCATTGACCCTGAGACCGTTAGGTTTTCCATGTTCCGGTTAACGATAATTCCACCAGAGAATCCAGAGCTGTGCTGGTCCAGGTTCACGTCTGAAGGAAGAAGCCCTGAACGGCCTATGATACTGGCTTGAAGAAAGGGTGCAATGGCCCAGCGCCTCAGGGTATCGGCCTTTTTTCCTATCTGATAAATGGCTGTAGCGCTGCCGGTTTCCAGTTCAAAGTCCGAGGTAGAGAAGTCGGAAGCACTACCTCTCAAGCTCAAGGTAAAGCGGTCGCTTATGCCATAGGCCAGATCGATACCAGCCCTTCTGGATCTGATGTTTTCAAAGGCAAATACATTGTATTCCGCAGAAATGACTGCAGCTTTTTGTGGCAATGCATTGGCACTTTTACCCAAAAGAAATTCTTCCTGGGCATGGGCCATGAAGCTGACCAGGACTAATGAACAGACAAGGAGGAGGTAGCGCATGGTGGTTGGTTTTGATTCAAACGCTGTTTCAATTGAAGCTATTGCCAATTTTGGCTAATTATGGTCTCTTCTGGTGCAACCCCAGCACCTTTTGTTTGTTTTTGGAGAAAGTCTTTGAGCCTATGCAAACCATTCAGTTCTTACTTGAAAGTGATAGAAAGCGTTACCTCAAAATTGGCCTTTGGGTACTGATCGCCTACTTTTTTCTGGGCATTTCAGAAGGGACATTTCTATCCTTCGAAAATGCACGCGATACAACTATCAACTTCCTGTTTACACTGATCTGTGTTTTTAGTAATTGGTCGCTTTTTAAATGGCTCTATCACCGGTTCGAGGGTCGTTTTAACAGCACTGCTATGCGCCTCATCGGATTAGTGCTGAATGTCATGGTGCTGTCCGGTCTTACTACGCTTCTCAATTGGATGTACATCGAATTGTTTTGGCAAGAAGCGCTGCAGAATACAGCCTTCTTCCCCATTGTACTGCCCCTGGCCGTTGTTTTGTTTTTGGGCTGGGGCCTGGGCTATTATTGGCTACAAAACCTGACCCATCAGAGGGTTGCACAAGAAATTGTATTTGAAGCAAAGAAAGGACGCGAAGTTGTGTTCTGTACCTTGGAACAAACCCTTGGTTTTGTGGTGGAATACAAGTTGGTTTTTCTGCTTCATCAGGGAGGGCAGCGATTGCTTATTGAACGCAACCTGACCGAGCTGGAACAGGAGTTAAGTGCAAACGGATATTTCCGCGTCAACCGACAATGGTTACTGAGCCCGAAGGCTATAGCGTCTTATAGAACAGTTGAGAATGACAGACTAGAGATTCGTCTGAATTCCGCAATAGGTGCTGAAGCGTACTCCTTTGTAAGTCGCTATAAGGCCACTGCTTTTCGAAAATGGTTGAAAAGTAACCCGTCATTCGGTCAATAATTACCCACTATTCAGGGTATTGAAAAGCCAAATTGGTGCTGCCGAGTGCTATGAAGTCTTTCTTGGGGGAAGTCAAAAACTTTCCCATGAAAATATTAACAATCATCACGGGCCTGTTAATGTCAGGTCAGTTATGCGCACAGAACCTCTTTCAGCGCGCGCAGTATGCCGAAGTAGGACTATTTGTCCATTCCTTCGGGGTCCCTTTTTTAGGTGACGATTTCCTCAAGTTCAATCAGCTGCCCGGCATTAGCCTGGGTACCAGCATTCCGCTAAAGACCCGGCCCAATTGGCAGACCGATTATCGCCTGCGCATCTCAGGTTATATGGCAGAAGGGCTTCATAGCGGCATTCACCTTGACAATCAGATAGTAGAGAGCTACCGGCTGACAGATGGTATAAGGCTTGAAGGTCAAGCAGGTCTGGGCTATTTGCACACTTTTGAAGATGCCTCATTGTTTGAGTTTGATGGTGGAACTTACCGGCCCAAAAGAGATTGGGGCAGGCCTCAGGTGACGATCTCCATCGGTCTTGGCTTCTCATTTCGTCTGGGCCGCAACTCTCCCTATTGGTTGTTTGCTGAACAGCAATTCATGATTCAATTGCCTTTTGCAGGTAAATCAGGTGTGCCCATGCTTATGCACAACCGCCATTACCTGGGCATGAGGAGAGAGATCAACCGAAAATTCTGGTCAGAATGAAAAAGCTAATCCTTATTCCCATTTTGCTCTGTATGCTAAATGCTTGCAGGACAATGCAGGAGGCACCAGCGCCAACAATCAATTGTACAAGTGAGCCAGTTCTGAATGATCATTTGGCCAGTGCTCAACTCGATTCCTTGTTAGATGCCGCTGTTTCGGATGGCTTGGTGGGAGGCAGCCTGCTGGTTCAGTCAGCCATGAATGGCACTTTCAATAGGGCCTTTGGTTATGCCAACTTGCAAACCCATCAAGAAACGGAATTGTGTCAACAGTACCGAGTGGCTAGCCTTACGAAAATGTTCACTGCCACACTTACTCTGATGCTAGTGGAAGAGGGGCATTTTGAGTTAGCTACCAGGGTGGGGGAATACCTGGATGAAGCGCAGGTTTCCGGCATTCAGGACATTAATGAGATTACGGTGGAGGAATTGCTGAACCATACCAGTGGTATCCCCAACTATGACGATGATGTACGGTTTGCACCCATGATCCTTAACGACCCCGGCAGGCCGATAAGCCTGGAGCAAAAGCTACAATTGGTTAGGTCAAAAGGAGGCAGGGTGCCTAAATGGGTGATTAAGAAGTTTGGGCAAATCTATTCCAATACCAATTATCTGTTGCTTCAGCTCATGATTGAGAAAACTACTGGAAAGGAGTATGCAGCAGTTTTGAATGAACTCATAATAGAGCCTCTTGTGCTGATGAATACTGTGACCAGTAATGAAGAACCTTTTCCGGAAAACCTGGCCATTGGCTATGTCGATTTTTACGGAAATGGCCAGATACGCGCAGTGCAGGAATGGGATGCTTACCGGTTTGATGGGGAAGGCAGTATCATCTCTACTGTGAATGATCTCCAAACGTTTTTTGATGCACTGTTATCTGGTCAACTTGTGTCCTGGGAGATGTTGGAACAAATGAAAAACAAGCGATTGGGCCTGTTGCAGGAAGAATTTGAATTGGAAAATGCCTTGGGCCATGATGGCATTGCCATCGGTTATTCGGCCGAAATGTGGTATTTGCCACGCAGCCAACTGACCGTCATACTATTGTCCAATCAGGGCAGGTTGGTCAATGAAAACTGGTCGGTGCTCAAGTTTGAGAACCTGCTGCGACAGGTTATTGAGGTGGCGAGATGAAAAAGTAGCCCACCGAAGCTTTGCAGCTACCAGTGGGTTCTACCTTCAAATTTCATTACCTCTTACTGCGAAATGGTCTCCTGCACAGACCCACAATGGAGCATGCGATCACCGAAATAGGGATTGTTTACCTGCTCTTCTTTGGCCAGCCAATACGCTCCCTTGTTGTTGAAGGCCATGGGGCAATATTGCTTGTAGATGGTGACTCCGGGGTTCTCAGCTTTTACAAAGAAGTACATCTCTTTCGATAGCTCTTCAAAGGCCTGCCGCTGTGCGTTCACATCAGTAGTATTGGCTATCATTTGCAATGAGGTTTTCAATGAGGCATTGGTGTTTACCTCTAGAAAAGCCTTGGCTGCCTGGCTGGCCTTGGCTGCATTGGTGGCGACCAGGGCATCTTTTATGGCCAGGTAATTGTCCAAAGTGCCAGCGTTGCCGGTATCACTTGATTTGGTGCTGCCGCAGGCCATCATGGCGAGTGCTAGCAGGGTGATTAATAGTGCATTCTTCATTTCTTATTCGTTTACAATTACATCTTCTACATTTCCACAATTCAGCATAACATCACCGAAATAGGGATTGATAATTTCTTCTTCGCGGCTAATCCATAAGGCGCCTTTGTCATTATTAGCCATTGGACAAAACTGGATGTACAATGGTGTGTCGAAGCCTGTGCCAAATGATTGGATGGCATTGATCAGGGCTTTAGACAGGTTGATAAACTGAAGCCTTTGAGCGTCCCTGTCACCTGAGGTGGTGATGAGGTTGAGGCTTTCCGTCATTGGTGTTAGCAGGCTGTTCCAGTGTTCCAGGGCAGCCCCGGTCACCAGTGAAGCGTCTATGCTTGCCAGGCTTTGTTTAACAGGGATGGCGGCTTTCCTGATGTCTCCACCATTGCCCTCAACCATCAGGTCTTTCAATTCCAGGTAAGTTTTTGATAGATCGGTCAACTGGTCGAGAAAAGGTGCTTTGATCATTCCCTGCATGTCGCTGGCGGCTGGTAGCTCTACTTCTTTGAAAACGTCATCTTCAGGATTTGCAACCGTAGTGGCAGGGTTCATCATGCTGGTTTTTCCTCTCAATTGTGCTTCTGCATCCAGGGTAAAAGCGCCATTGGTGACTACGCGTTCACCTGCATCCAGGCCACTCAGTACTTCATATTGGTCTCCTGCCTTGCTTCCCAGGGTGATTTCTCTAAGCTCAAATTCAGGCTGCGTCCCTTTTTGCACATACACAATCGATCTTTCCCCGGTCCATAATACGGCTGACCTGGGCACTGTCAAAGATTGGCCATTGCCACTGCTAAGCATGGCTTTTACGAACATGTCGGGCTTCAGCGTACCGCTGCGATTATCGACATCGGCCCTTACCTCAATGATGCGGGTTTTTGGATCTACTTCCGGAGAGATGAAGGAGATTTTTGCTTCCAGGTCCTGGTCGATGCCCGGGCTACTAAAGAGGATTTTATCACCAATACGAATGCTGGCAATGTCTTTCTCATAGACTTCAAAAACCACCCATACTTTAGTGAGATCGGTGATTTTCATCAGCCCCGAGCCTTCCTTAAGATGATCTCCGTTGTTTACCATTTTCTCAGTGATTACGCCATTGTAGTCTGCCAGCAGTGCAAATTCATGGATGGGCTCGTTGGCCTGTTCTATGGCCTTAATCTGATCAGGAGTGAGTTTCCAATAGCTCAGTTTGTTGCGAGCAGCCTGCAGCAATACTGGGTTTGAGCTAGCTAGTTTTTTTGCTTCTATCACCTCTTCATGTGCTGAGATCAGCTCAGGTGAGTGAATGAAAGCGATGGTGTCACCGATGCTCACCTTTTGGCCGGTATAGTTTTTAAATAACTCCTCAATGCGACCACCAAAGTGGGTGGTTTGGGTATTGACCCTTCGCTCATCAGCCATGATGCGACCATTGAGGCGCATGCTTTTGTCCATGCCTGCTCGGATTACTTCTGTGGTCTGAATATTGGCCAGTTGAAGCGCTGCATTCGACATTTTCAATACGGTTGGGTCATCATCTCCACCACTTTCTACGGGAATGAGGTCCATACCGCAAAATGGGCAGGAACCGGCTTCTGATTGTCGCACTTGTGGGTGCATAGAGCAGGTCCATTCTCCGGCTGCATTTTGCTCGTGCACATGGTCATTCTGATTAGGTTCGGCCTGGCCACCCCCCAGAAAGAGGGCGCCAATGGCGATACCCACCACCAGAGTGAGTAGCATCACGACTATATTCTTCTTATTGATCTCCATCATTTCAGAGTTTAATGCTTGCAGTTTTTACCTGGTTCACCTTACCGGTTTCTGTCCAGGCCATCCATATATTTTCTCCCTGGCAGGTGACTACCGGAAAACCACTGGCCCTTTCGGCTGAGGTTTCTGCCACCTGCATCTTATTCACCAAAACCCCCATGGCATCATAGCGTGCGGCCATGATCAGGGCTTTGTCATCTTGTGTGTCCATCCAGGTCACTACCACATCTCCATTGGGCAGGTGGTCTATGCCCACGCGTCCGTTGGTGTTGCCTTCACTTACCACCACGGGCTGTGCGAAGTTGGCACCTCCATTGACCGAGAAGCCTAGCTTTACCTGTGCAAAGCCTCCTTTGGCGGTAAACCAGGCTGCTGCCAAATTGCTGCCCTGAGCACTTACTGAAGGGCCATTTACCGGACATCCCGCGATTTCCCAAAGCTCTATGGCAATGGGCTCAGGAGCTGTCCACTCATCGCCTACCATCCTCACAATTGACATGTCGCGAATCTCATTTGCGGATCGGTCGCGGTAGACTACTACCAGGCCCTGATCAGTCATAGCAGCGCTGGTTTGGCAGCAGTCACAGACGCGGTTGTCTAATTCCCATTCTTTGATTGTAGAACCGTTTGGTGAGAAAATACCCGCCCTTAGGGTCATGGCATTGGGTTCAGTTTCATTCTTGGTATTGCGACCGTCCAGCCAGGTGATGAAGGTATTTCCATCGTCCATGGGCAACATACTTACAAAGCCATGCTCGGCAGCTACCTGGTCTTTGTGAGCAATGATGGATTCACCCCAGGCTTTGCCCTCATCCTGCGAAAAACTCAGCCTGACATCATAATCATAAGTGCCTAAAGCGCTTTTTTGCAACCAGTGGGCGGCCATTTGATCATTAGATGCCACTACCGAAGGGAAGTCGGCCCAATTAACGAACCAGTCCTTGCCGTTGGCTATTTCTTTGGCTGCACCCCAGGCACTTTCTTCTAATTGGGCATATTTAAGTGTACTGGTTTTATCACCCGACTTCTCAACCCAAGACAGATAGGTTTCACCATCATCGTTAGTGAAAAGCCTGGGTAAACTACTGTCGCCTGTGGTAGGCGATTCGATAAGGGTGACTGGACTTTCACTCGGTTGTACACAACCCAGAAACGTACAGAGAAAGATGATACTGAGTAGCTTTTTCATTTGAATTCATTTAGGGTGGTGGTGGTAAAATACTCGTGCTCATATAGCGCGGCCTGATAAAGTACACGTGCTTTGACCTCAGAAAGTCGAAGTGCCAATAGCCGTTGCTGCGTGGCCAGTACTTCTTCAAAATCACGGTTGTTGTTGGTGTATTCTGTAGTGAGCACCCTCAGTAGCAGATTGGTCTTTTCAATCTCATCCTGGTAAAGCACCAACTCCGCTTCGGCCTGTTTAAATTTATACTCTAAGGCAAACCACCGGCTTTTGAAACGGTTTTCTCTTTCTTCCAGGGCTGCTTCCATACTCTGAGTTCTTAGTTGGGCCGACTTTTTTGCCGCTCTGTTTTTCTTACCAAAAACCGGTAGTGACATGGTGAACATGGGCATGAGTATGTCTTTGCCATTGTCTGTAACGCTTTGGTCTGTTCGCTTGCCTACAAATGCATAGTCGAGTCCAAAACCCAGGTTGGGCTTTCTCATTTTGTCAGATAATTCCTCATAAGTTTCCGCAATCTTAATTTTCGCCTGGGCTGCCTTGATATTGGGTTGAACGGCAACTAAGGAGTCGACAATGACTTGATTGGGCACCTGGAATGGGAACGTACGGGGAACTGCAATGGCTGAGCCCACCTCACGGTTGAGGATCAGGTTAAAGTCAGCATGTAAAGGGTACCGTTTGAGTTTGAGCAGGTCGAGTTTGGTAGAAGCTTCACCGATGTTGATTTGCACCCGCACCAGGTCGGCCAGAGAAACCAGATTGGCTTCGTACTTCGTTTTGGTCACAGGTTCATAGGTTTTAAGCAGCTCAAGGTTTTCTTCATTGATGCTGATCTCTTTTTCAAGTTCGAAGAGCCGCAGCCATTTCAATTTTACTTGCAAAAACACTTCGTTTTTGGCCTCCATGAACTCTTCATAGCGTGCTTCTGCTTCCAAAGCAGCGGCCTGTTTTTTCAAAGGCAGTGTGCCCTTCCAGGGGAACATCTGAGATAGTGAAAACCTGAATCGTTGCGGGCCTACTCTGGTCTCAACAGGTGAAATGAAATAGCCAAAACTCAAGGTAGGATCGGGCAGGGCAGCGCTTTGGTCTACCGCCTCTAAAGCTGCTAGGTACAGGTTGTACTTTGCTTTGAGCCCCGGATTGTTTTCCGCTGCCATTTTCAGGTAAGCGCTTGGGCTTTGGGCTGCCAATGAGCCAGCCATAAGAATTCCTGCAAATGCGAAAAGTAGTTTTTTCATATCACCAGGTTTTAGGGAGTTTAAGGATAATACCGGGCTCAATCTTAAGCTCGTCAACATGGCCCACATTAGGCTGAGCACCAGTAAGTACATGTGCATGCATGAAACTGTTGTGATGCGTGAATACTGCTCGATGTTGCTCGGAGTAGAAACCAAGAATAGTGCTTTCCTCTTCACGTACTTCTGATATCACTCCCGATTGCTTAAAAGCTTCGTGACTGCGTTCTGAAGCACCTGGCGCATTGATAACATGTGATTTTAGGTAAGTCACCATGCCAGTCAACATGAATGGAAAGGGACGGTTTACATCAAGGCCCTTTTGTTTCGCCAGGGCTTTAATCTCTGCTTCAAGCTCGCCTAAATTTTCTATTGCTTTGCCAATTGGCACTTCTTGCCATTCCGCTACCTGAGCAGCGACTAACAGACTGGCACCGCCAGCCAAATTGTGCTCCGTCACCTTTTCGCCCTGTTCGTCAATACTAGTTTTATAGGCCTTGCCGTCCAGAATCATCAGCTCTCCACTTAATCCCTCCAAAGCGCCCAATGCATAGAGGTTTTTATTGGTGCTAAGGTCGGCCAGGTCAACATTGGCTTCCAGCTTCAACTCCATCATGATCTCTCGCAATACACCATAATGCTGTACCAGACCAGCCCCTTCCTCATTCGTTCCCTGACAAGCAGAAAGCAGTAATAATATTATTGAATATTGATATATATGTTTCATGCCCGTCCCTTTTTGAGTAGTGATTTATACTGGGTGTCTTTATAGTAGCTGTAGAGCACTGGTACTACAAAGAGCGTGATTAATGCTACCAGCATGCCGCCAAAGGCTGGTATGGCCATGGGGATCATGATGTCAGAACCCCGGCCAGTTGAGGTGAGTATGGGCAAAAGGGCCAAAAGGGTAGTTGCCGTAGTCATTAGACAGGGCCTGATGCGTTTTTTGCCAGCTTCTATTATTAATACCCTGATCTGGCTTTTGTCTGCTGGTTCAGTTTTACGGAAAGACTGATTGAGGTAAGTGGCCATGAGCACGCCATCATCTGTGGCAATGCCAAAGAGGGCGATAAAGCCTACCCAAACCGCAACGCTCAGGTTTACCGGAGATACTCCGAACAGTTCAGCCATGTTAGTGCCCAACAGGCTGAAATCTAGAAAACCTTCCTGTCCATAGAGCCAGAGCATGATGAAGCCACCGCCAAAGGCTACGGCCACACCGCTAAAAACCATCAAGGAAACCGCTACTGATTTGAACTGGAAATAGAGCACCATGAACACGATCACCAGCACGATGGGAATGACCCAGGCCAGTCGGGCTTCGGCCCTGATCTGGTTTTGGTAGTTGCCGGCAAACTCATAGGACACACCGGCCGGTATGCTCAACTGACCAGTGGAAATCTGTTGGTTGATATAGGCTTGGACCGCCTCTACAACTGCGACTTCTGAGTTGCCGTCTATCTTGTCGAAAATGACATAACCTGTGAGAAAAGTGTCTTCACTTTTGATCATTTGTGGACCCCGACTGTACTCGATACTGGCCAGTTCACTCAACGGCACATTGCCATTGGCCGGGGTGGGGATGAGGATGTTTTTCAGAGACTCTGGGTCATCTCTGAGCTCTCTGGGGTAGCGTACCCTGATGGGGTAACGCTCTCTGCCCTCCACGGTGCTGGACAATTGCATGCCGCCCACAGCTACCTGCAGGTATTGCTGTAGCCTGCTAACACTGAGCCCATAACGAGCCAGTGCACTACGGTCCAGGTCTATTAATAAGTAAGGCTTACCTACAATGCGTTCGGCAAATACAGCTTCCTTTTTCACAGATGATACGGTCTTCAACAAAGCCTCCAGCTTCAGACCAAAAGCCTCAATGGTGGCCAGGTCAGGACCTTTTACTTTGATGCCCATGGGTGCGCGCATGCCGGTTTGCAGCATCACTAACCGTGTTTCGATGGGTTGAAGCTTAGGAGCCGAGGTGACTCCAGGCAGTTGCGTCACCCTTGCTATTTCAGCCCAGATGTCATCCGGGCTTTGAATTTCTGGCCGCCACTGACGGAAGTAATCGCCATCAGGGTCTGGCACCAGGTTGCCCGCCTCGTCTTCTACAAAAGAACCATTCACCTTCTTGAATCGCATGCGCCTGCCATGTTCATCGGTTTTGTACTCCGACTTATAATTGATCAGGTTTTCGTACATGGAAATAGGAGCGGGGTCAAGGGCGCTTTCTGTTCGGCCCAGTTTTCCTACCACCGACTCTACCTCAGGAATGGCCGTAACTGCCATGTCCAGCATCCGCAATACCTCGCGGTTTTGATCGATACCTGCATGTGGCATGGAGGTAGGCATGAGCAGGAAAGCCCCCTCATCAAGGGCTGGCATAAACTCCCGGCCAATGCCAGGAAAGCGATGCGACATTTGCGAATAGTAGGACTTTGATCTGGTTTCGTCACCAAATAGGTTGGGGATAAAGCCAAAAGTGCGATCGAAGCCTAGCCAGATGGTGGAACCCAGTAGCATTATGAAAGCCGGAATGGCCAGGAACCAAGCTCTGTGCCTGAGGCATAGGGCCAAAAGTGCTGGATAAAACCTGATGAAAATCGTGAAAACCCCCAAGGTGCTGCCCATGATCAGGGCCACAAAAATGAAGTTGGTAAAGCTGCTGACTTCCACGCCTAGTGGTAGCCACTCTTTGCCCAGCAGCCAGCTGATGGCGATGAGCACAATGATCAGGTCGGCATATTTGAGCCAATCTTTAAGCTGTGGTTTAAGCAGTCGGGCCAGGTTGATCAGGCCAAAACTGATGCATACCAGAGCGCCTAATAGGTGCCCCAGGAATAGGATGTAAATTCCGAAGGCGGTCAATGCCAGGTTGATGGTCCATTTCAGCCACTTGGTTTTGACTTTGATACCATAAATCCAGTAAGCGAAAGTGGGTAGAACAATCAGCGCCACAATAATGGCGGCAACCAGAGCGAATGTTTTGGTATAGGCCAGTGGTTGAAAGAGCTTGCCTTCCGCAGCTTCCAGCGTAAATACAGGGATAAAGCTAATGATGGTGGTCAT
>Ga0316204_10004549_pt1 | contig 24670 bp, 28 predicted proteins | sample 6monrhotite_MG_2_FD_205661 | JGI IMG/M metagenome (GOLD analysis project Ga0316204, IMG submission 205661) | Microbial mat bacterial communities from mineral coupon in-situ incubated in ocean water Damariscotta River, Maine, United States -... | ecosystem: Environmental > Aquatic > Marine >... | reverse complement strand
CATAAACTAATATTGATTTTGTGAAAAGTGCTTTGTAAATCATGATGACAAGGTATTCATTAGTGACTCAGCAAAATTGCCTGAAGCTAAAACAATCTCTGTTATTGCCAGAGTCATTTAATGATGTTATTTAGAATATCTATTTACCCTTTTCAGAATCAACTCTAGAAAAAAATATACCTATCTTGGCTAGTATCAATGGCGCTCAAGGTACTGGTAAGTCGACACTAACCGCTTTTGTTAAGCTCATTCTGGAATCAGAATTTTAAATGCGTGTTGCTTTGTTGTTTTTAGATGATTTCTATAAAACGCGTAGTGAACGAAATCAGCTTGCACAAGATATGCATCCGTTATTGAAAACACGGGGTGTACCGGGGACACATGATTTATCGTTGATGGAGAAAACAATTTCTGCCATTTTAAATAAAAGAAGTTGTGTTGCGCCGATTTTTAATAAAGTAATTGATGATAGACACGATCAATCGAATTGGGTTAATTATGATAATAATATTGATATTATATTATTTGAAGGATGGTGTAATAACAGTCAAAAACAGGCATCAAGTGAATTGATTAAACCGATAAATGATCCTGAAGAGAATGAGGATTCACAAGGTATCTGGCGTCACTATGCAAATGAAAATCTCGATAAATATTATCATCAGCTATTCAAGCTGGCTGACATTAAAATCATGTTAGAAGCGCCTGATTTTAATCGTATATATCAATGGCGAAAGGTACAGGAGCAAAAATTAAAAGCATTGAATACAAACGTTGTACAAAACAAGATTATGAACGATGATGAATTGAATCGATTTATATAGCATTTTGAAAGGATTACACGTCACTCATTATCGCATTTGCCTTCCACTACAGACGTATTAATTCCTATTGATCTAAATCATTCTATCCAAGGCATTACTCATACTAATATAAGTATTTAGTGGCTATAAGTGTTGTTGCTGTCGGCTATTGGAACGACTTGAACGCTGCTTCACCTTACTATCACTGATATTTAAGAATGATGGGCGGCCTTTAATACCTGATCGTTCATAGTCGTTTTTCAGTTCCTTTTCTATAATGCCTTTGTCAATATCAAGTACCTCCACAGCTGCACGATAAATAAGTTTGAAAAGTCGTTGCAGTTCTAATTTATGAGTTTGATTAGTTTCTTTATATAACCAGTCACTGACTTGCATAAAATTTATAAAAGGATTGTCACCGAGCAAGACAGGTTTAATGTTATTGAAACGCCCAGAGTTGGCAATGAGATCCCAGTACCGTGCAAAACGAGACAAACGTTGCATTGTCATGAAGTCAATGTCTGTCGTTTTTAAAATATTGTATGGAGGTACTTCATTGAAACGTAAATTATATTTATTTGTATGCCGTATGATAGGTGAGCCTTTGAGCCTTTTTAATATGCCCACCTGAATTTCATGTGGTTCCAGCTTGGCTAGTTGATTGAAGCCATTTTCAATCGATTTTATATCTTCGCCAGGTAACCCTATTATCAGATCGGTGTGAATATGTGCATGACTATGCTGGCGCAACCATGCAATGTTCGATTGGCTTTTTTCATTATCTTGTTTCCGGCTAATGATAGCTTGAACATCAGTATTCATACTTTGTATACCAACCTCAAATTGTAAACTGCCCTCGGGAAACTGTGAGATTAATGATTTTAATTTTTCTGGTAAATGGTCTGGTATAAGTTCAAAATGTAAAAAAATACCATTCTCAATTTTATCGAGAAAGAACTGCATGATTTTCATACTGCTTTTGATATTAAGATTGAAGGTTCGATCAACAAACTTAAAATGTCTGGCACCACGATCGTACAATTGTTGCACTTGATTTATGAAAATATCGAGGTCAAAAGGGTAAGCTGTCTTATCTAATGCAGAAAGACAGAATTCGCATTTAAATGGACAGCCTCTAGAAGCCTCGACATAAATAATACGGTTTTTAATATCTTCTTCAGTGTATTCACTGTAGGGCATTGTTAGTTGTGCAAGAGTGAATGGTTCTGGTGTAAATAATTTGTTTTCGGGAGAGTTTTCGTCAAGAATTGATTTGCACAATTGTGCAAATGCGATATCTCCTTGCCCAGGTATTAAATAATCACAAAATTTAAATATCTCTGTGTCCTGATATTCATAACTAACTTCAGGGCCGCCAATGATGATGGTTGTTTCTGGAGAGATCCCTTTTATTATTTGAATAATATTTTTTGTTTGTTCTACATTCCATATATAAACTGAGAATCCAATAATAACTGGTTGTTTAGAGAGTAATTTTTCTGCGATATCTATTGGGCGACTATTTATATTATATTCAGCAATAGCAGTGCGATCGTATAGCAATCCCATATTACTTTTTAAATAACGAAGGCCGAGTGACGAATGAATATATTTTGCGTTAAGTGTGGCTAGGACGATGTCAGTCATATTAGGCGTCTACTATAAGGATCTTTCGGTCAAAATTATATTTGTGCTTTATTTTATATAAAACAGATAGTTATAGACACCAATTACTTTCTTATATAAAGGAGATGTCAATATTTACCTTACAAGGTAAATATATGAATGATATATGCTAAAAATACCTTATAAGGTAATCTTATATTTACCTATAAAGGTAAATATAGTCTATAATTAATAACTGGTTACCTTTAAAGGAAATTATTATGCGTGATTATCTTCATTCTTTACTGGAAGAAATAGTGCAAGAAGGGCGTAAACAGGGCATGGATCAGCGGGCCATTGTTAGGCGTGCAGGCCTTGGTGACTCTACGTTATCCAAAGCCAAAGCAGCGGATGACCTGCGTTTATCCACGCTCATTAAGCTTTCTAACGCGGTTGGTCTTAAAGTCACATTGGGTACGAGTAAGCCCAATCTTGCAAAGATTTTAGGGCGTGATGTGTTTGCCCAATCGGATACTGCAGCGTAATTTTTATGGCAACAGATAGACACGCAGTAGTTTGGACACGTTCAGGTGATGCACCCATGAGTATGGGTACGTTATTGGTAACCGATACCCAGAGTAGGTTCACCTATGACCAGGAATTTATAGAATCGGGTTTACCAGGATTAGGCGTGCTATTTCAGCCTACTGATTTCGGTCGCACAACCATTGCATGGGAACGAAGTACCTACTTTGATATGCACCCACAATTTCAAACATTGGTGCCACCCGTTAGTGAAGAAAATTTTCAACGCCGTTTGATTCTTGCATATCTGGAAAAAAAAGGAATTCAATACAAAAAAGGATTTGATGCTGATTGGAAAATCATGATGATGGCCGGCCATGGTGCAATTGGCCACGTTGATGTATTTGAAAATGATGAACGTGCTATGGAATGGTATCAAGACACTAATAAAACAGAATTGTTTACAATTAAAGATGACTTTGGGTTTAGCCTGAAAGATTTTTTAACCTGGATGGATGATGATGCAGGTCCACTGTTAGCCGCACTTGGTCCTACCCCTAGTGTCGGCGGTGCTATCCCTAAATTGTTACTATCTATTCCTGATAGTGGATGGGATGGACGAGTCGCATTACCTCGTCGGGGTAATATTCCTGGCCGTACTGATGTTATTTTAAAAATCGAAAAAGATGCTTATTCAGGTATTGTCGAACTGGAAGCATTGGCGCTGGATATTCACAACGAAGCGGGTTTTGAAGTGCCTCGCTATTGGTGTACTGAAGTCAATGGGCTTAACGTTATTGCAATAGAGCGCTATGACAGAAGTGCAGAAGGTAAACCGCTATTCACAGAGTCAGTTTATTCTGTTATGGCAAGTGGATCGAAAGCAGTAACCAATCATTACAGTATTCCCTATGATGCAATCGGCAATGCCTTGTTGCCGACGGGAATATCTCCCTTTGTAGCAGACCCTAAAAAAGAAAGACTACATTTACTAAAGCGCCTGCTTTATGCCTTTGCGACAGGTAATGGTGATATGCATTTAGAGAACCTTGGTTTTGTACAGAATGCTGATGGCGAAATAAGCTTTTCACCTGTTTACGATCCAACGCCTATGCGTGCGTATTCAAGGCATGATGAGTTAACTCCACCAGAGATGACTTTTGGTGGTTATGGCGATTTTGATAAAAATAATGAAATAGTTAATTTTCAACAAGCAGTGCATGCTTTTGCGCGCACATTGGATATTAAAAAATATCAATTAAGTGGATTGCTGGAAGAAGTACTGCAACATACTAAAAGCTATCCTGACCGGATTGATGCTTTAGTTACATTGCCAATGAAGAATAAGCAACACCTAATCCATGTGGTTACAAAGGTAAGAGCGGAGCTGGTAAGGATAGTTTAGGTTTTCTGGGTTAAGACTAAAATTATGTTAAAGCATTATTATATTTGTTAAGGATCTTATGTCACTGCAATCTCTATTAACGTTTCCTTCTGCGTTGTATGAAGCTATTAATCTTGAGCTTCAACAGCACCCTGACGGCATAAAAGAGTATGATTTAATTCAGGCACTCAAATCACATGGTTTTTTTGATATTAAGAAGGGTGGATCAATGTTGCCGCATGAGTTATTTAAAGTTCATTTTTTACTCTATCACGCCTTATATGTTTTGCATGATCAGTTGTTGTTGAGAAAGCAGGCTTATCTTGAGATCGGTGTGCTTATAATAAAACGATTGCCTTATGTAGACGGTGAAGATGCATTAAGTGCGCAAAACAAGTTGCGTGAATATTATCTTGATATTGGTAATCTTGAAAATACAAGCGAAGATGATGTTAATGATCTTCTTGCTTCATTTTGGATCAAGGTTACCAATTACGATAAACGCGATGATGCATTGTCGATCTTAGGCCTTGAAGACCCGGTTGATAATATACGAATAAAAGAAACATACCGACGACTCGCCATGTTGCATCATCCAGATCGAGGTGGAGATAAGGTAAAACTTCAAAAGATCAATGCAGCACTGAATATTCTATTAAAATAATTCATTGGTTATTTTTGGTAACTTTTAGCATTAATTATCTAGAGGTAGTTATTTTTACCTGATCTATGTCAATAATAGCATGACTTTAAAGTAGACCGAAGCGCAAATAGTGGTAAAAATCCCTGTTTCTATCATAATAGTAAACATACTAATAATTATAAAAAAGGTTACTGTTTATGGATTATTCGTTATTCCAAAAGTTAACCGAGAGCGAACTCGATAATTACCTTAGTGAAATCGATTTAGCACTCGAATTTCATATTAAATGGTTGTCTGAATTAAATCGTGCGCTTATTTGTCATACTGAAACAGATATCCAGCAAGTCCAAAAAATTCTGATTAACGATGATCATTTTAGTCGTTGGTACAATAGTGTACGCGATGAAGATTTGATCAATATGCCCGCATTTAAAACACTAGGCGTTATTTATTCAGAAATGATCAAACATGGGCAGGATTTATTATTGATAGTGAGCCAGAAAAAACAAGTTTGTGCTAATGAATACGATGCATTTATGGTATTAACGATTGAATTGCGTCAACAGATCAATATTTTTAAAAGTAAAATTAAGTCAGATCTAAAGCTGGTTGCTAAATTGATGGGTAAAGTTTTCGAAAATGCTGAAGAAGGTGTGATGATTACTGATTCAGAATCCAATATATTGAATGTAAATCAGGCATTCGAAAAAGTTACACAGTATACAAGAGAAGAAGCGCTTGGGAGAAAGCCGGATATTCTTCACTCAGGTAATCAGGACCAAAGTTTTTATGAACGGATGTGGAGTGAAATATTAAGTGAAGGTCGATGGCAGGGTGAGATCTGGAATCGACGTAAGAATAATGAAATTTATCCAGAATGGTTATCAATAACGGCTGTTTTTGACGATAATAACGACATCAGTCATTATATTGGTATTTTTTCTGATGTTTCTACTGAGAGCGAAGGCGATGAGCGCCTATATCACCTGGCTCATTATGACAGTTTATGTAATTTACCTAATAGATTATTATTTTATGACAGATTAAGGCAGTCTTTGTCACGTTCGAGACGAAATGATCAAAAAATTGCAGTAATGTTTATGGATCTTGATGGGTTTAAAACTGTAAATGATAATTATGGCCATACTGTTGGGGATGAACTTTTAAGAAAAGTAAGTGAACGGGTTGTTGCTACCCTGCGTGAATCGGATACAATTGCTCGAATCGGCGGAGATGAGTTCACTCTTATTCTTACAGATATAGAAGATACGGCATCAGTTAGTAATATTGCTCTGAAAATTCTAGCTACAATTGAAGAGCCCTATGTCATGGAAGGTCATGAATTTAATATTTCGGCAAGCATAGGTATTAGTTTGTCACCTATCAACAGTAGCGATGGAAATATGCTGGTAAAGCAAGCCGATATAGCTATGTATAAAGCTAAAAAAGAAGGTAAAAACCGCATTAAGTTCTTCGATAAATCAATGGATTAAGTCTCGAAAGAGGCGGAAATTCCACTCTCTTATGGTAAAAGATACTAAATAACGTTTAAATTGTTTTTTTATACTAAATAAAGTCGATTTTTAGTTGTTTTTAGTAAAAAAACAGTTAAACTTCATAACGCTACAATCTATCCTGGTTCTTGTCAGAAGTTTTCTACTGTTAATTTCCTCGTATAAATTTGTAACACATTTTATTTTTTTAATATTTTATGAGGTATTTATCATGGCTACAGGAACCGTTAAATGGTTTAACGAATCTAAAGGCTTCGGCTTTATTACTCCAGATGATGGGAGTAAAGACGTTTTTGCACATTTCTCTGCTATCGCAAGTGATGGTTTTCGTACATTAGCAGAAGGTCAACAAGTGACTTTTGATGTTGAAGACGGACCAAAAGGCCCGCAGGCTACAAATATCCAAACTTAATTTGGATAAAAACTTATTATTTGTTTTTTCTGTCTTAGACTAAGCAATAAATTAAGTTACTGATATAAACGTTTAGTTTGTATTATTAATAAACCCCGCTACTAATGCGGGGTTTATTTTTTCTAGTATATGAGGATACATAGTGAAGAAAATATTCGTTGGGAGCTTGCCTCCCTCTACCACTGAAGAGTCCTTATCGGTATTGTTCTCTCAGTTCGGCACGGTTCGTTCTATCAAACTAGTGAAGGATCTTTTCTCAGGAAAATGTAAAGGGTTTGCTTTTCTTGAGATGGAAGGCCATGAAGCACGTGCAGCTATTGCTGGCCTGGACGGTCGCTCATACGAAGGTTATTCATTGAAAGTTAAATATGAAGAAGATAAAAGCAAAGGTCGACGCCGCTAAAATTTACACGATATTGAAGACAATCAATTAGAGATAATAATGGGCCCGTAAAAACATGAGGCGTTTATTATTTTTGGTCTCCCCTTTATTTTGAACGCACGTATAAATTATAATCTCATCAGTATCAAAAATTACACGGAATAAAAAAATGACTGTTGAAAGTCTAATTAAATTAATCAAATTACATCCAGAAGAAATCCAATTTGAACAAGTAATGAATGTTATATCTACGTATTATCAATACACTCCCACGCAATTTACAAATGGCTTAAGTAACGAACAGGTTTTAAATAAAGCGGGAGAGAATGAAGGGTCATGTAAAATATTTTCTTTTGCTAAAATAAATAATCTATCTGAACTGGAAACATTGGCGTGTTTCGGTAAGTATTATCGTGAAGATGTACTAGAGCATAAAGAGGCTACAGACCATGCAAATATACGTGCCTTTATGAAACATGGGTGGCGAGGGATTGTTATTGAAGATTCAGCGTTGACACTTAAATAGCTGTTCGTCTCGACTGAGGAGATGAGCGTCATCTATAAACTTCGCACTGTTGTTATCAACACATGTTTTTTAATTCGGCTTCAATACGATCGATTTCGTCTTGTGTTGCTTTAGCAATACCTTCCAGAACTTCAGCATTCTCCAATTGAATGGCACGCTCGCTTGAATCAGGGTCAAGCCCTTGTTTGTAGTCATTGTTAATGCTTGTAAGTCGATCTAATAGCTCATTCCGTTTTGCTTCTAGCATTTCTTTGTTATCTGCATTAGTCATTGTTATTAATTATCCTTATTTTTTATGAAAATTAGTGTTTTATCACTGATTTTGTAGGTTGTTTTTCAAGTGTCCACTGGTGCATGGAGCCATCATACAATTTTACATCTTTATTGCCCATAATTTCTGATAATAAAAACCACGAACCTGACGCGAGATGACCACTATTGCAATATGTGATGCTTTTCGAAGTGGTATTAATACCTAGTTTACTCATTATGGCCTGAGAATCGTGCTTGTTAATAAATCTGACTGGTAAAGAAGGTACTGTCAGCAACTCATTAGGATAGTTTTTTGCACCTTCAATGTGCCCCTTTGCATAGACATAAGATTTGCGATAGGTACCCATATATAAACTAATTGACCGAGTATCTATGAGTTGTGTATTGCTATTTTTAACGGCATTCGTAACATCATTACTTGATGCGAATATAGCATTGTTTGTGCTTGCCGCTACCCAATTGCCTTTGTTTTTCTTAGTGCTAGTAGTAGACACTTTACGTTTATCTAATATCCATTGAGCCATACCACCATTCAATATACTCATATTTGAATGACCATAATATTTTAATTGCCAATATAGTCGTGTTGCTATAGTCATATCTGCATTTGATTGGCCTTTGGTTACAATAACAATGGTATCGTTTTTATTTAAACCAGCTTCTTGCATCAGAGATTCAAATTGCATTTTCGCAGGGATGACACGTGTGACTTTTTTACCATTTATCATTTTACTTGTACGCACCTTACTGTAATCAACTAAAGATGCGCCTGTGATATGGCCACCTACTTTTATAAGTTTTTGTCGGCCTGTTTTTTTATCTTTTTTATATAGGGGTTTACGCGTAAAGCTTTTGATATCTTTGCGTACGTCTAGAATTGTAACCTTAGAAAGATTATTGGCTAGCCATTGACTTTCAATTAGTGGGCTAGGGGATGCAGATGCCATAATTGATGTTAATGGCATAAATGCCATAAAAAATATAATAATAGGTTTACGCGTCATGTTGTGCCTGTTTTGTTTTGTTTGAGTTGATTTCGGGGTTGAGTAATTTCAGTAACTGCTTATTGAGATCGATGCTAGACTCTGATAAGTAATTGACATTATGGTCTATAAACAACTTATCGAGATTACCTGGATAAAGGTTAGATGCAGCCTTATCACGCTGAAGTAATAAGTTATTTATTTCGTTGTAGAAGAGTAATAAAGCACTCTTTAACCAATTAGCAACCAGCGTGTCTTCTTTACTATGACGTAAAATATCCATTTGTTTGTTTAGCAGGCTTGATTTAAACCATATGCCATCAGTTACCCATAGATTTGTAGTAAATAGTCGTACAGGTTGACCGAGTTTATTCATACCCATGGCCGCTACATGAGACCATGAGTCCTGTAGTTTGTCACGAGTAAAAAAATGATAGTGTCCATGCTCTTCGCAAGTTTCATCCTTTGCGTCATGACAATGATAAAAAGCTCGCCAGTGTTTGTTGCCAAAGTTATACGGTTTTTCAGGGTAACGTTGATAAGGTTTAATTGATTTGATTCCATCGAGTGAGATCAGTACAGCGTTAGTTTTCAATTCGCCTAAATCTAACATGCATTCAACTAGTCTGGATGCCCAAAATTGTTCGGGAAGCGCCTCATTTTGTTGGCCGAGGCTTGTTAAATGGTCAGTCATCGATTGCATTTTCATCACCTAATGAGCATGGGGTGGCACCTAAGCCGCATGGCGCGCCTTGTTCTGAAATATCTTGTAAGTCATCCGATGAGATAGACTCAACATCTGGTAGCTGATGCTGAGTATGATCAATTGCCACAGCAATCGCAGCCAGACTAAGTGTGGCGCCCATGATTATTTTTCCTGTTTTATGTTTCATTGTATTCTCACTATTGAGTCGGCTTATCTAACCCAATAACAAAACGCATTCTAGTGCCTGCAATATTGCCAATAAAAGCTGCTATCAACCATAACCAACCATGCATACTGCCACTAGCTATGCCTGCTAACATACCTCCTATGTTGCAACCAAATGCTAGTCTCGCTCCATAACCTAATAGTAAGCCACCCATAATGACAGCTATCCATTTTGCTATTGTCATGTTGCTTTTTGGTGCAAAACGGCCAGCTAGTGCTGCAGCTAAACCAGCACCCAAGATTAAACCAAAGTTCATTACAGATGTATTATCTAACAGTACACTACTGTTAAGAGCTTGTTGCGGATAAGGTAGTTGCCAATATGTCCAGTTACTAATATCACCACCGATGGCAGACCATACTTTTGTTCCCCACAAGCTGAATGCAAAAGTGATTGACCATGGGTGTCCTGCTATTAATAACGTGAGTAAGTTCAATACTGCTAATCCAATAACTGCCCACCAAAGTGGCCATTTCCCGTGTATGAAAGTGGTAGAAAATTGAATTTGTCCACCATGATTAAATATGGGGACAAGTGTTGAGTTCTTCTTTTTATCAAAAAAGGTGACTAGAGAATAAATAATGGCAAGCAATACCACGGTTATAACTAATGCAGTAAACCAGCCATATTCTTTGATAAGAGATAAGCTGCCCAGGTCACCCAATTCATGCCACCAGTTTAAGTGCGATGAACCAACAGTGGCGCCAATGATGAAAAATAATAGGGTTATTAACATATCCATCTGACCTTGCCCCATGGTAAATAGCGTGCCTGAACCACAACCACCCCCAAGTTGCATGCCTATACCAAATAAGAATGCACCAATGAGAACTGAATAACCAATAGGTGAAATAGAGCCAAATGACTTTATTTCATCAAATGCACCCCCAAGAACAGGAAAGAAAAACAATGACGTTAGTAATATTAAATATATTTGTGCACGAATGCCCTCACTATTTCTATCACGGATGTAATTACGCCAAGCACCCGAAAAACCAAACATTGTATGCAATAAACAAATCCCTAAACCTATTCCTATTAGAAATAAAATCGATTGCTGGTTATTTGTTAGCGCCTGAATAGCAAGGCTGAAAATTAAGATGGCTATAATAAACAATGATATTGTTCCAGACTCAAGTGGATCAGAATGGGTAATGTGCGGGGCTGTTTGCATCTAGTATTTATCTCTTTAACCGAGCTTTTGTTGTTCGTTAATCACACAAGCATTTTTGCATAAAGATTATGTGTATGTGTAGTCAATATCGATTCAGTTTAAATACGTATTATTGGTTGACAATTATGACCAGTTCAGTAGGCATGGGATTTGATTTGTATCAAGTATTTGAGAGATAGGTATTCATATTATGAATATAGATAGGATGAAGATACTTATCCTTATGATTAATATGTATATTGTCAGTAGATAAATTCTTTGCTAATTACCTGTTCATACATTAGTGTGTGACATATAGACGAATATTGTGCTGTATTTTTAACCAGTTATAGATGAGGTAAGAATGAAAACGACAGTAGAACTACAAGTTATTCCCGTTGGCGTAGGTGTGTCTGTGCGAGAAGAAATAAAGCAAGTAGTAGATATATTGAACAGTTATGACTTTCTTATTGAGACGCATGCATCCGGAACAAATATAGAAGGTGATCTGGATGATGTGTTAAATGCTATCAATAAGATACATACTGTTTTACATGAAAAGGGTGCTGTGCGCTTGTTGAGTTATATTAAAATAGAAACAAGAACAGATAAAGTACCAACATTAGCGGGTAAAAAACTTTAATTTTTATTGGGTGGGGTGAAACTCCACTGCAAGAATAATTATTGTTAAAATACGAAAAAATACTGGTTTAGCTTGGGTGTAAGAAGGTGTGCCATTACAATAATTACCCCACTTTATCTAAAACTCTTCGGTTAAACTTAACACCATAATGCCGAGCCATTCTCTCACATTCACTGATGTTAACATCAGCTAGTCCATCTATTACGGTAAGTGTAACGTCATTCATTTTTTTACTGATAGCGCCGATAAAATCGAGTAATGCAGTATAAGTGCCTGTTTGAGGAGGTCGACAGTGTTTATTGTAGACAGTTTCATTTTGCGCATTGAGAGAAATTGAAATAGCATCAATATTATCAGCAAGCTTTTGAGTTATATCCATTCCATTCACAAGATTGCCTAATCCATCAGTATTCAATCTTATTCGTGCATTCTTCTTTTTCAGAATCTTGCTTACCTGGAGTAATTTGCTAAGTTTCATAGTTGGTTCACCTAACCCACAAAATACAATTTCTTTATATTTTGATGTATCTCCAATTCCCTCAATGATGTCTTTTACGCTTGGCTCCTTTTCCAGATGAAGATTGTATCCCTTGACGTCCCAGTGTTTATTAAATTTAGGGCAAAATTGACAGCGTAGTGTGCATAAATTGGTTAAATTAATATAGCAGTTACCATTTAACATATAGACAAACGAAGGATTGTGTTCGCTTACAGATGAATTTGATTGTTCGATATCGTTCAAAATAGTCCCTTTTAAACATTAGTTTATAGTGAAAACGATTTATACTATGATTTACTATAGAAGATATTGATTTGCATCAATTCAAACACGAAACTCATTCTGATCACTAATTATGAATAAAAAGCCGTCGGTACTATTATTAACATCAAGCAATTGTCCACATTGTCATGCAATGATAAGGTCACTTGATAGCCTTTTAAAGCAACAGAAATTATCAATGCTTGAGGTCATAAATATTGAAGAACAGCCAGATCGAGCAACAGGATTCAATGTGCGGTCAGTGCCGTGGTTCAAACTGGGGTTGTTAGAATTCAATGAAGCGCTCACAGAGTCAGAGCTAACTAACTGGATTGACTCATACAATACGTATGACAGTTATAGTCGTTATATAGAATATTTACTGCTTAATGGTAAATTAAATTTAGCTATTGATTGGATAGAAAAAAACAATGTGTCTCTAAATGAAGTATTGAATTTGATTACAAAGCTGGAGATTAAAATAAATGTAAGAATAGGAATAGGTGCAATATTTGAACATTATGATAGTAGTAAGAAGCTATCTGAAATAATACCTAGGATAAAAATTTTAATGGATAGCGCTAATGCTGAACTTAGAGCTGACCTGTGTCATTTTTTATTGTTAACGCGTGATAAGGGGCTATGTAATTATCTACAAAAGCTATTACATGATGAAGATAGGAATGTACGAGAAATTGCTGAAGAAAGCATCGATGAGTTATGTAGTTGAGATGCCGCTTATATTTAGCAGTGGCTTATGTAATGTAAATATCTTCTACATTAATATTCATTAATACTGCTTTTTCTCACTACATAGATTGCTCATGATATACAACGTAACTTCTAAAATGTAACGAACCTTGTTTAACGTTTAACCAGGTTATTGGGTTAACCATTTTAATATATTGGGCACTTTGTGTCCGTAATAAAGTATCTTTCCTTTTGGTGATATCAAGACAATAGTGGGTGATGCAAATACTTTGTAGTGTTCAGCAACATCAATATTTTTAAGTTGATCTGTTAGCATTAAATACTTAACATTATTATCGTCAACATATTCCTGTATTTCTGATTCATATTCACCACGAAAATTGATAGCAGCAATACTTAGTCCGTTATTGTGGTATTTTTTATGTAATGCATTAAATTCCTGTATATGCATGTAGCAATAAACACAATCAGGCCCCCAGAAAACAAGCATTACCAGTCCTTTTTCTTGTAATGATTTCAGTGAAACTTGTTTGCCTTGTAAATTTTTTAAATTAAAGAGTGGCGCATCCGCTCCAGTTTTTAAGCCGGCAGCACTGCATACCGGGATAATACTTAGAATCAAAATGAGAACAGCAATTGGTTTAAACAGTGTAGGGATATTATTCATCATGGAAATTCTTTTTTGTTATAGTTGGTAACAGTATAATAACTTAATGGTATAATTAATGGCTAGTTAATTACTTTTTTGAGAAAATTATGCCTGATGTAAAAGTGTTTAGTACAGCGACATGTCCTATATGCGACAAAACCAAAACATTATTGAAAAAGTGGAATATACCCTATGAAGAAGCAATGGTGGATCAATCACAAGCAGATTTGAAAGAAATGCTTGAAAAGACTGATCATGCGCGTACGGTTCCTCAGATATTAATAAAAGGAAAGTGGATTGGTGGTTTTTCTGAATTAACAGAGCTACATATGGATGGTGAGCTAGAAGACCTGATTTTAGGTAATTAACAACGAAGACGCAGTTTTCATAAATCTAGTTTTTATTTTCCCCATAACTCATTAATACGATCATCACGACCGCAATTGTATCGGTAGAAACGGTATCGTATGGGGTTTTTTTTGTAATAATCCTGATGATAAGATTCTGCCGAATAAAATTTTTCAGCTTGAATTAATTCAACTTTTAAAGGGTCTTTAAAAGGCTTGATTGCAGTAGTTTTTTCTATTGACTTTAGTGCTTTAGATTTCTGGATTGGGTTCAAATAGAAAATTGCAGGGCGATACTGCTGACCATAATCGCAAAATTGTCCATCATTACGAGTCGGGTCTACATGTTTCCAGAAATAGTCCAGTATTTGTGCGTAATTAATAATAGCGGGATTATAAGTGATCTTGATCGCTTCAATATGACCGCTAAGTCCGCTTGATACCTGCTTATAGGTAGGGTTATCTATATGCCCTCCTGTGTACCCCGATATAACGGTTTCAACACCTTTTAGCTTTTCATAATCAGCTTCAATACACCAGAAGCAGCCGCCAGCAACGATGGCCGTTTCAAAACGAGCTGTGTTGATAGTTTCTGCAGACAAATAAGAAAAGGGCTGTATGAGAATAGTAAATAAAAGGGCAATAGTTTGTTTTTTCATGAGCGTATGTACGATTAGATTCGGTATTTTAGTACATAATATGACAAATTTAGTTATAAATAGTTCGAAAATAGATCAGAATTGATAACTAAATGAAAGTGCAGTCGATGATATTAGAGCTTGATGTTAATTATTGATATGATAATGAAATGACAATTCTAAAAAAACGTATAAAATGAATCTTTGGCCGTTTAAGTTTTATTATCTATTGCCCATCCTTATTTTCGTATTATTAATTTCTTGTAGTACTCACACAGAGAAGACCGAGTTAATCGTTTTAACACGAAACGCACCTACAACCTGGTATGAAGGTAGGGATGCATATGAGGGGCCGGAATATGATCTAATCAATTCATTTGCGACATACAAGAAATTAAGAGTACGTTATGTAGCGAAGGACAGCATAAATGATTTACTTACATCAATTAAAAAAGGAGAGGGAGATATAGTAGCTGCAGGCTTATCTAGAACCAATCTACGACTAGCTAAAGGGTTTAATTTTGGACCAGCTTATCAGCATGTACAGCAACAAGTTGTATGCAGAAGAAACAATGGAGAAATACCTAGAGAACCAGATGATTTGATCGGTATGAGGCTAATGGTAGCAAGTCAGAGTAGTTATGAAGAAGAACTTCGAAAATTAAAAGACGATCTTCCAGAGTTAGAATGGGTCTCCCATGCAGAATATGACACAGAACAATTGTTACAAATGGTTTGGCAAAGAGAAATTGATTGTACGATAGCCGATTCAAATATAGTAAGTATAAACCGGCGATATTATCCCGAACTGATTGTTGCATTTACTTTTGAAGAATCTCAGCCTTTAGCATGGATATTGTCTGATGACGTAAGATATTTACAGAATGATATAAAAAAATGGCTTTCTTTAATTAAAAGTAATGGTGAGTTATCCATTATTATGGATCGTTACTTTGGACATGTAACGGTTTTTGATTATGTTGATATGCGTAAGTTTAAACGACGTATTGTAAAGCGCCTACCAAAATTCAAGAAACATTTCAAAAAAGCTGCATTAGAGACTGGGATATCGTGGGAGCTCCTTGCCGCACAAGCTTATCAAGAATCACATTGGAATCCTCGGGCTAAAAGTCCGACAGGGGTTAGAGGGATGATGATGCTAACGCTCAATACAGCTAAATCAGTGGGTGTCACGAATAGACTGGATCCAGTGCAAAGCATTAAAGGTGGCGCGAAGTACATACAACGTATGTTGAAACGTATTCCCAGTACTGTTAATGAGCAAGATAGACTATGGTTCGCGTTAGCAGCCTATAATGTTGGTTACGGTCATGTAAAAGATGCGCGAGAGCTTGCAAGAAGCCTGGGTAAGAACCCGGATCTATGGGTTGATCTTAAGACAGTATTACCGTTGTTGTCGCAAAAGAAATATTATAAAAACCTTAAATATGGGTATGCTCGTGGAACGGAGCCAGTTAGATATGTGCAACGTATACGTAACTATCGTCAGGTATTGGAGAGTACACTATAATATTCAAAGCAATAGCTTTAATTTAGTCAAGATAACAATATGTCTGTAAATAAAAATTTAACAATAGCAGCAGAGAATCACTGGTTGATTGATCAAGAATCAATCAACATCGTTGACTGTTTACAAATAAACAGTGGAATATCTAAAACCAGCTTGAAGGAGATAATGAAAAAAGGTGCGGTCTGGGTTACACATAACGACAATATTAAAAGAGTTCGCCGCGCAAATAAAATGCTTAAAATGGGGGATACACTTCACTTGTATTATAATGAAAGTGTTTTAAATGAAGTGCCACTAGAACCAGTTTTAATGACTGATCTGGGTGATTATTCTATTTGGAATAAACCCTATGGGCTGCGTTCACAAGGATCAAAATGGGGTGACCACTGTGCAATTAATCGATGGGTTGAACAGCATTTGAAACCTCAGAGACCTGCTTTTATTGTGCATAGACTAGATCGTGCAGCGAAGGGTCTAATTATAATTGCGCATAGTAAAAAAATTGCAGCAAAATTTTCAAAGCTTTTTAGATTAAGGAAGATAAAAAAACGCTATCATGTATGGGTTCATGGTTGTTTTGAAAAATCCTCATTACCTGTTACATATACTGATAATTTAGATGGCAAGACCGCCGTGACACATGTTAAAAGGCTAGAGTATGATGAGGCAACCGATAAATCTTTAATGGATGTAGAAATAGAGACAGGACGTAAACATCAAATAAGAAGGCATCTTTCTATGCATGGTTTCATAGTTGTAGGTGATCGATTATATGGTGATGAATCAGCTAGTGTTGATTTAAAACTAGAGGCTTTTGAAATAAGTTTTACTTCCCCGATTGATGGTAGTTATAAACACTTTTTTCTTAAACAAGAAGGATAGATGTTAATGAAAATATTCTTTCTATTTATTGTCGTAGTCGTTATCCCTGAAGTGCTATTCGCATCAACTGCTGATATTGAATATAAAAATCAGGCAATTGTCATAAACAAAATAGAATATAAAGCAAAAATACCTAAAGGTTATCAGTTGGAAATCTTGACGACAGACTTGGATTCCCCAAGAATGATGGCATTTACTCGAGCAGGTGAACTGCTGATTGGTTCGAAGTCCGGTAAAATATATCGCCTGCGGAAACCCTATACTAATCCTGAAGTCATTGCTGAATTGCCTGATTATCCTCATAGTGTTATTGCCAGAGGCAAATTCCTGTACATTGCACAGACAAATGGCTTATACGTTACGCCATATAGAGCAGGGCAAAAATACATACCAAAATCGTCCATTGAGATGTACATACAGCTACCCGGAGGAGGTGGTCATAATAGTCGAACAGTAAAATTAGGTGCGGATAAAAAAATTTATGTGAGTCTTGGGATTACTGGAAATTGCAGTAATGAGTATCTTGATAAGTCTTATCCTGTAAATGATAGGCGAGGCGGAGTGTTAGTCTTAAATGAAAAAAATAAACTTATCTGGGAAACTTATGCGTCAGGCCTTAGAAACCCAGTCGGATTTGATTGGCATCCAGGAACTAATATTATGTATGCAAGCAATAATGGCCCAGATCATCATGGGTATGAACAACCTCCTGAGTATTTTAGTCGCGTGGAAAAAAACTCCTTTCATGGAATGCCATGGTATCAGTATGATGGAGTAAATATTATTAGAGACGATTGCATAGACAGTGAACCCCCAGTTTCAGCTAATAAAGTTGTGATGCCGGTATTAACTTTTCCAGCACGAAATGCTCCAATGGGAGTGGCATTTATAAATAATGAAAGGTTTGGAACAAATTTTATAAATGATGCAGTTATCGCATTACGTGGTTCATGGGGAACAAAGCCTTCAGGAGGTTTTTTTGGTTCCAGGTCTTCACGTAGACATCCAAAATTAGTCATCGCGAGATTTAATAACGAGAAAGCTGTTAGGGTAGACGATCTTGTAACGGGCTTTCAATTGAAAAATGGGAAACGCTGGTTGAGGCCAGTTGGTGTTACGGTCGGCCATGATGGGGCACTTTATTTCACTAGTGATGGCGGTATAGATGGCTTGTATCGACTAAAAAAAGTAGATAAACAATTCGATCATGTAGAGTAGTATTGTATGGAATACGATCTAGATAAAATTATAAATATTGTAAAAGCATCGGCAGAAAATATACTTTTACCATCTTTTGCTAACATTGAACGTCAATATAAAGCAGATGGTAGTGTGGTAACCCAGGTTGACCATGATATGCAGCATACTATTATGTTGCGCCTCAAAGAGCTGTACCCTGATGTTTTAATGTTGGCTGAAGAAATGTCTTATGAAGAACAGGTAATAATAATGGAGTCAGGTAAACCATTTTGGTGTCTTGATCCACTTGATGGCACAAACAATTTTGCAGCTGGCGTGCCATATTTTTCTGTCTCATTGGCATTGTTGGTTAATAATAAAGTAAAGATCGGAATAGTCTACGACCCAATGCGAGATGAATTATTTAGCGCAACTGAGCATGGAGCAAAATTGAATAATATTCCAATAGAATTAAAACAATCTAATTTATTATTGAAGCAATCAATTGGCATTGTCGATTTAAAGAGACTTGATTCAACGTTAGCAAAAAATCTAGTAATAGAGGCGCCTTTTTCATCTCTTCGTAGTTTTGGCTCTGTCGCATTAGACTGGTGTTGGCTGACAATGAATAGAGGTCATGTGTATTTGCATGGACGTTCGAATATATGGGATTATGTAGCAGGTAATTATATTTTTAAAATGGCAGGTGGGTACTCAGCAGCATTAAATGGTGACGAAGTGTTTATAACTAAAGTTATTAAACGTTCTTCTGTTGCGGCGGTTGATAAACTATTGTTTAATGAATGGAGTGAGTGGATAAGCAAACACTCTTAATGCTAATTGGTTTTTATTACCAAGGTATAATTTGTCTATCACAAAAGAAAAGACTGTTAGTTCCATCTTTTGGTAGTTCTGCATGCTATAAAGATATGGTTACAGTGCACTTATATTTATAAAATAATTCATACATGACTAATCGAGCGATGTACAACAATGTCTGATAAATCGATGCAATTTCTATATGGTGATCGTGAATTAGTCATGTCCCCCCGTGATTTATTAGAAGCGCCAGTTGATGTCATCGTGAATTCGACAGACTGTAATTTGTTGCATTCACAAGGGCTGTCTGAAAAAATAATGCAATCGGCTGGTTCGACGCTAAAAAAAGAAAGTGAGTTATTAATAAAAGAGTATGGCAAAATCGATCCAGGTATGGTCGTTTATACTACCGCGGGTAATTTGCCACATAAAGCCGTTCTGCATGTAGTTGGACCAAGAATAGGTGATGGAGCTGAACAACAAAAAATAGAACAATTGGTAGTAAGATGTTTGAAATTATGTGAGATAAATGATTGGAACTCAATTGCTTTTCCTGTAATTGGATTGGGTAACTCTGGTATCCCATTAGATAAATGCGCGCAAGGTTTTTTTAGATCAATCACACATTTTTGGGATGCTCGACATGAGTGTAATATCGAGAAAATAGAGTTATGTATAACACAACGTCACTTCAATGCATTTTTTGATGCGTTTAGAGAAGATGCTATCACTGCCGATGAAAGTGAAAAAGAATTAAAGGTTCAGTCTAGTGAAGACAATATTGGTTATGTAGATTTGACGGATAGCGATGTAGCATCAACTGATGAGTTTGATGACTGGTTTTCTGTCAATAATAATAAAAACGCTACGGACTAACATACATGTCGCTATACTTTTGTGCTAATATACCTGCATGAAAACTACTGGCCATTTACGAAAAATGGTGACTACATTATCGTCACCGGTTCAATATAATTTACCCCTTGATGATCAGTTAATTCCATTAAATGATTATATTGGTAAGACTATAAAACTCACCTATCAAGGTGAAATTCATTGTATCTCTTGTGGTAGAAAAACAAATAAAAGCTATAGTCAAGGTTTTTGTTATCCGTGTTGCCAATCATTAGCATCATGTGATCTCTGTATTATGAAACCTGAAATATGTCACTATCATGAGGGTACTTGTAGAGAACCTGCATGGGGAGAAGAGAATTGTTTTAATGATCATATTGTTTACCTGGCTAATTCGTCTGGTATCAAAGTAGGTATCACCAGAGGAACACAAGTTCCAACAAGATGGATTGATCAGGGAGCAAGTCAGGCACTACCAATTTTTCGCGTTAGTAATCGTTTGTTATCAGGAAAAATTGAGGTTGCTATTAAGAGTCACGTGTCAGATAAAACTGACTGGCGTAAAATGTTAAAGGGTACGCCAGAAATGGTCGATCTAGTATCAAAAAGAGACGAATTGATTGATGTGGCATCATCTGAATTAAAAAAAATTGCTCAAGATTATGATGAGAATGAAATCGTTTTTCTCAAAAACGAAAGAGTTGCGAATATTGAATTTCCAGTGTCAAGTTTTCCAGAAAAGATAAAGTCATTTAACTTTGATAAAAATCCGGAGGTAACAGGTATTTTACGGGGTATAAAAGGGCAGTATTTAATTCTTGATACAGGTGTTATTAATATACGTAAGTTTGCAGGTTATAAGGTGGCATTCGAATAAAGCATTGTTTTATTCGTATTAACTAATTGATAATTTAAATATGGAAACACTATATATAGATACTGATGATAAATTGCAGGCATTTTGCCAGCGATTATCAGGTGTAAGTTGGATCGCTTTAGATACTGAGTTTATGCGAGAACGGACCTATTACCCACAGTTATGCTTGATACAAATTGCAATTCCTGATTTGGCGGTATGTATTGACCCGCTTGCATGTACAAACCTCGATGTATTAATGGACGTATTTTACAATGAGTCTATTACTAAAGTGGTGCATTCTGGCGGCCAGGATATGGAGATTTTTTATCATCTTAGAGGAAGTGTACCGACTCCTTTATTTGATACTCAAATTGCTGCACCTTTATTGGGGTATCCTGAGCAGGCGGGATACGCAAAATTAGTTGCTGCGATAACGGGCACTCAATTAGAAAAAGCACATACGAGAGCGGATTGGTCTCATCGACCATTGAATGAAGCACAACAGAAATATGCATTGGATGATGTTATTTATTTATGTGAAATTTATTTATCACTAAAATCGAAACTTGAGCAACGTGACAGATTGTCTTGGCTAGAGGATGATTTTGCTCAGTTGGCAAACAAACAACGCTACGAAAATACGCCTCAATTAGCATGGAAGCGAGTAAAGTCTATATATAAGCTGAAAGGTAATAAACTTGCAGTTGCTCAAACCTTGGCCGAATGGCGTGAGCAGACAGCACAGAGAGATAATAAACCACGAGGATGGTTAATTAAGGATGATGTTTTATCCGATATAGCACGTCAACAACCTGAAACAATGAGTCAGCTTGGTAGAATTAGAGGTTTAAACGAAAGAATACATAAACGTTACGGTCAAACCATTCTGGAGCTAATTCAGTCTGGCAAAAAAAATATAGCTCAAGTAGTGCCGGATTTTTCTAAAACAAACAAGCCTGATGTCAGACAAGAGGCCATTGTTGACTTACTTAATGCGGTTGTTCATTTAAGAGCAGCAGAACAAGAGCTAAACCCTAATCAACTCGCTTCACGTAAGGAATTGCAAAAGTTGGTTATGGGGGAAAAAAATATTGAGATTCTTCAAGGTTGGCGTCATAAACTGATCGGAGAAGAATTATGCGCAGTGCTTGAAGGTGGGTTATCTATTTCCGTGTCGGAAGGAAGGTTGGTGATCAAATAAAAATGGTGAACGTCTATATAATTCGCGTAGACGTTCACCAATCGATGCTTAAAGCTTATCGGCTTCTTCACCAAGATAAGCCGCCACGCCATCAGGAGAGGCGGTCATACCTTTATCACCTTGATTCCATCCAGCAGGACAAACCTCACCGTGTTCTTCAGTGAATTGCAGTGCATCAATCATACGTAACATCTCATCAATATTTCGGCCTAAAGGCAGGTCATTAACGACTTGATGACGAACCATGCCTTCTTTATCAATCAGGAATGAACCACGGAAAGCTACTGAGCCATCAGGGAGTTCTACGTCATAATCTTTGCAGATACTGTGAGTCATATCTGCAACCAGTGTATAAGCTACAGGACCAATACCCCCTTCGTTAATAGGGGTGTTACGCCATGCGTTATGTGCAAAGTGTGAGTCGATTGAAACACCTACTACTTCGACATTTCGTTTAGTGAACTCAGAAAGACGGTGGTCAAACGCAATAAGTTCAGATGGACAAACAAACGTAAAATCGAGTGGATAGAAGAATACGACAGCATATTTTCCTTTAGTACTCTTTTTGAAGTTATAGTCTTCAACAATTTCACCGCTACCCAGTACTGCGGCAGAAGTGAAGTCAGGTGCTTCGCGCCCTACTAATACGCCCATATGATTATCCTTTATTAGATTAATTAGTGACAAAAGTAAAAAATTAGACTCATTCTAAGTCTAACGACAATGAATTTCAAGATTTAATTAATCATGAAATTATTATGTTTAATATTAGTACAAATGGTCTATGTTATTACTATAGGAAAGTAAAAAAGTGAATTATGCAACAGCTTCTGATATATCGGATGGTTCTTGTAATGAGGGTAAAGTAACAGTGAAAGAGGAGCCAACACCTTGTTGACTTTCAACGCTAATATTACCTTTCATCAATCTACATAGTCGACGGGAAATAGTTAATCCAAGACCTGTTCCACCGTATTTTCTAGTGGTAGTGGCATCTGCTTGGCTGAAGTCATCAAATAGACGATCTATGTAATTATCAGCAATACCTATTCCAGTATCAGTTACCGATATAGATAACCAGTCGATGTTATGTTGCTGATAACGGGTTGCACTGAGAGTGATCGTACCATCATGTGTAAATTTAGTAGCATTGCTGAGTAGGTTTAGAATAATTTGTCTTAACCGCAAATTATCAGTGTAGATCTCGCCTAAATCCTCATCATAGTTACAGACTAATGTATTGTTATTATTATTTAATAACGGCGAAATAGAAGCGCTGACATCGTTAATTAGTAAGGTTATATCAAAATTGACAGGATCAATATCCATTTTACCGGCATCAATTTTTGTAAGGTCAAGCAACCCATTGATTAAGTTTAATAAGTGTTTGGCAGAAGCTTGTATTTTATTTAGATCTGGAATAATAAGCGTATTATCGTTTTCTTGAGCTTCATCTTCAAGTAACTCACTGTACCCGATAATCGCATTCATAGGTGTACGTAATTCATGACTCATGTTTGCAAGAAATATACTTTTGGCATTATTGGATGCAAGTGCATCATCTCTAGCGATAGCGAGTTCTTCGGTTCGTTCTCTAACCCGATGTTCAAGCAAATCATGAGAATCTTTAAGCTCAAGCATCGTTTGGTTTACTTTAAGTGTTTGTTTATCAGTGAAGCGGACTATAAGAATAGTAATAAACAAACCTAATAAGATGGCAGTACTTCCAAGGATATAAATTGCATTTTTGGCATCAATATATGAATTATGCGCTTCCACTATTACATGGTTAGTTTTAGCTTTCAGATTTTCTTTCAAATTGTTTATAAGTTTGATTATGGTGCTTTGTTTCGTGAAAGCTTCTCCTAGAAGCGATTGAAATTGTTTTGGGGTTTCACTGAAAATGACTTCACGAAGAACTTCTTGTTGAAAATCGTATCCTTCACGCATTGCAGTTTTTATTAAGTTCAGTGAATGTACCTCGGCTGGCGATAAAGACATTTGTGTAAGTGCACGTCGAGCTAATAATACTTCGAGTGCATGTTTGCTAAATATAATGCTTTCATCGTCTCTATCAAAAGGATTGGATAATAACATGATATTTCTAAGACTAATTTGACGATTATATATACCAACACGCATTTTCTCGATGAGTGTTGTTTTAACATTGTATTGACTGGTGATTGAGTCCAGATTTTTTTGCATGACCTTCATACGATCAAGACTAATAAATATGAGAGACAGCATAAGAACTAGTACAAAGGTAAATCCGGTAATAATTGATTTTGATTGTTTAGATATATTCATACAAGGATCGGGCCTAGACATGAAACCGTTAATTACAATAAGGTTTTCGTCAATATTAGATAAATCTTTAATAATTAACAGAGATATATATTAACATATTGATATATCTGTAATTATCAAAGATGAAGAATATTAGATAAGTAAAAGCTTGTTT
>Ga0316204_10004548_pt1 | contig 24671 bp, 26 predicted proteins | sample 6monrhotite_MG_2_FD_205661 | JGI IMG/M metagenome (GOLD analysis project Ga0316204, IMG submission 205661) | Microbial mat bacterial communities from mineral coupon in-situ incubated in ocean water Damariscotta River, Maine, United States -... | ecosystem: Environmental > Aquatic > Marine >... | reverse complement strand
TTATTTCTTGAAATAGCATCTAGAACAACACATAACCAATCGCTACAACGAAATGTTGCTACGCTGCGCTTCACAAAAATCCTGTAAACTGGAACGTTCAAGAAAGAGGAAAATCAGTGAACATTGAATTGAATTTCAACGGCACCATCATGAAAGCACGCCTGTTTGAAACCGAGATTGGTCGACGTCTTTTTGCCGCCTTACCCGTTCAAATCGATCTTCAGACATGGGGAGATGAGTCCTACGGTTCTATCGGTGTCGATCTCGGTGAGGATAACCCAGTTCCTATGATTCCAGCAGGGGGTATGGCCTATACCAATCAAGGTGATTATCTCTGTCTGTTTTATGGTCAGCGTCCCGCATGGCCTGTTGAGCACGTTGGTGAGTTCCTTGATGAGCAGTGGCAACAACTTCGGACTCTGAAACCTCTTAGCGTTCGAGTTATCGCGGTTGGCGAGTAATACAATACGTTATAGGAGTTCGGTGGCATGCAAACACACAACCAGCCGTTGTACTAGAAGAAATTAATGGTCCATTGACCTTTGGGGCAGAGCTCACTCTTTTTATTAAAATTTGCAAAAAATTTTAAACCCACTGCAAACAAGCCTCTTTATTATTATAAAAAGTTAATTTGGCAATAGCGTCTTTTTGGTCTTTTATATCTTCAAACTTTGCACCTGCATAGCAAGTTACTAGAGTTTCCAATACGCCAAAATGCGTAACGATTAAATAAGTCTTATTGATTTGCTGTTGATTTATAGTATCCATAAACAGGCAAACACGATGAATCAATTGTTCACCACTTTCCCCTTTCGGGTATGGTTTTGAAGGGTTTGTTTTATGATAATGAATCGTTTCTTTAAGTTTCGGTAATGGCTGTTTAGTATAAACACCAAAGTCAATCTCTTTTAAATTATCCGAATAGTAAGTTTCAACCGGATAGAGAAAATAGGGAGTTATAATCAACAATGAATTTTTAGCCCGCGGCAATGGGCTGCAAAATACCTTATCAAACTTAATATCTTTAAGTTTTTTTGCTCTTTCAATCAGGGATGAAATCCCTGCTTCAGTCAGTGCTGAGTCACCATGGCCTTGAATAATTTGCTTTACATTGTCCAGGGTTTGCCCATGCCTGATTATATAAAACGTGTTCATACGACTGCAATTCCAATAGCCATTTGGTTAATCATCCAATCTCAGGCAGTGCATCGCTGAATCAGCACTAAGGGACGGCTTTGGGCAAAACAGGTCTTTCAGGGGGCAGTCCAGGTCCTGCATTATAAGGGTTACCATACCAGCCGCCATAAGGACCTTGTTGATAAGGATAAGGAGCTCCATAACCACGAACATCTCTATTCCAGGGCCCTCGACTCCCCCCCCAGTTTCTATTATCCCAGTTCCAGGGAGTATTACCCCAAGGACTATTTCTCCCTCCCCAGTGTCTATTTCTCCCTCCCCAATTCCATGGACTAAAACCCCAGTCTCTGGTATCTGAATTAAAAGGTCCGCCGCCCCAGGGACCTGTTTTCCATTGACCGGAACTCATTCTCATTGGGCCACTACCCCAGCTATCACCATAGTCATCATCATCGTCCATACCAAAATCACTGCTTTTAAAATTGAATGCAGATGTAGATAAAGAAACAATTAATAATGAAAAACCAAGAAGAAGTTTTATTGTTTTTTTCATAGGAAACTCCTGATTGAACTTTACTAAGTATAGAAACAAATCACTTAATTAACGATATAGATAGCAATTTTACACCTGAAAATATTCAAGATGAATAGCTGCTTGCATTACTATCAGGTGCCATTAAATAAATTCGGGTATCCAGTTGGGGACGACTCTAAACATTTGTTATTGAATTAATTCAAATTTTACCAGGGAAGTACTCTTCTGAACTATGCCGGTAATTTCAGAAACCGGTCATTAAAATGGTCCATTAAATGACCGCTAGAATCGTATATTGTGAATATTGAACTAAGAATCATGCTTTTTGACACATTTATTAAGCAAATCTTACATTTTTTACTTGTTTAAAGTGATAAAATTGGGTTACCGATATTGCTTAATATCATAAAGGGAAATTCTAAATAAATAATAAATACAATAAGTTAATAAAACACATTAGAGCTTGTTCGGTTAACTAAAGGGCCCCCTCTGGTAGTATATAATCAACTTTAGGGGCTTGCTGGTTAATGCAGACAATATCTATAAACGATATTATCTTCCATAGAGGACATCATCATGCATAGGATAGTATGTATTTCATCGACATTATTTCTTTTATTTGTGGCTCAAGCAACACACAGCGAGGAAATAAACAGCAAAACACAGACTGAAATAAATTCTTCTGACGGAGATCTTCGTCAATTAGTATCAATGCCTGCCCAAGCGCGCGAGTTTATGCGTAAAGACATGTTGGAGCACCTTTCTGCCTTGAACGAAATCATCGGTTACCTGGCATCAAATAACCTTGATGCCGCTGCAGATGTTGCAGAAACCAGACTTGGCCGAAGCTCAATGGGAAAACACCGTGGCACTGGTATGGGGCCGGGCAGGTTTATGCCTATTGAAATGCGAAACATAGGGTGGGGTATGCATGATGCGGCATCTGAGTTTTCAAAAATTGCTAAACAGGGTGACTTAAAGAGTGCGTACAGTGCCTTACAGAAAGTAACCAGTTCATGCGTAGCATGCCATTATATTTATCGCACGCGATGAACCGTGAATTACTTCATCGCTACAAAAGCCCCTATACGTTATGAACAAGAATAAGGAGTATTCGATGAGAGATAGAAATGAAAGTAATATTCACTGGGGCTTTTGACTTATAAGTGCTTACATGTTGATATGGAATGTTATGGGCTGCATAAATTTCTTCATGCAGATGAATCCAGATATGATTTCTTCATATCGAGAAACCGAGCAAGCAATAATTCAAGGACGTCCCGCTTGGGCTACAGTCGCTTTCTTCATAGCAGTTTTTGGAGGTGCACTTGGAGCCGGCATCGACTTCGGCACAGGAGAGCTAATAGGTATAATTTTTATGCCCGTAGCAATAGCTGTTTTTTTAATCTGGTATTTTAAATATACCGAGAGCGAGGGCTGGATCAGCTCATAACAAGTAAATTTTGCTCATGTGCGAAAGGAATTATCTATGACTTTTTCTTTACAATTTACCAATGATACAGCTTTCGCATATTTGCTTGACGGTATGGCGGCGCTCGTGAGCTTGATACGAATGAAGTTGCTTCCTGGACGCCCGAAGATGGAAAATTATGGGTGCACCTAAATTACAGCAATGCCGAGACATTTTTTAAATTCGGACTTGTTTTGAACCGATAGAATTAAATGCACACTATCATTTCACATTAGTTTTCCCTGACCTGAATTTGCACCATTATTGTGCAAACAGTCAACATGCATCTTTAATCATTAATTTATACTATTGATTTTAAAACATTATTTTGTATTGGCAGATATCTTGCTCTAATCTCTTTAAAGGTCGAATGACGATTAAATTAAATAAGAGTATTCATGCTTCATCACAATATTATTATTTTTAGTGATCTGGATGGCTGCTTACTGGATCACAATGATTACAGTTTTGCAGCAGCCAAACCACTATTAGAGGAACTGAAACAACATGGAATACCGCTGATCATTAACAGCAGTAAAACCCAGATGGAGATAGAACCGATCCAACAGGAAATGAACATTGATTTACCGTTCATTATTGAAAATGGTGCGGCGATATTTTTTAACTCCAGGGTGAATAATAAGCCATTTAATATCAACCATGAAACTCTGGAAAAAATTGCTTATTATCAGATAAAAAAATTTGCCATGTTTCGGGAAACATTATTATCGATAACGAATGGTATCAAAGGAAAATATAAATTTCTGTACAAAGGTTTTAGTGACATGACCAGTGCGCAAATTGCCGAGCTAACGCAATTATCAACGGATGATGCTTTTGCCGCCAGTCAACGTTATTTTTCAGAGCCAGTTTTGTGGCAGGACAATCAGGCCCGATTAATGCAGTTTAAAGAGCTTCTGGCTGAACATGAAATTGAGCTCATCCAAGGGGGTCGCTTTATTCATCTTTGTGGCCAATACAGTAAAGGTGAAGCCATGCAATGGTTATTAGATCATTGGCAAGCCGATAATTCAGCAAAGCAAACCGTCATTGCCTTAGGCGACAGCATGAATGACGTCAGTATGTTAAATAATAGTGACTATGCCATTGTAATTAAAAATAATGGACAAAAGCTTAAAGTAAACGGAAAAATCCAGACGATTTATAGCAGCCTGCCAGGCACATCTGGATGGGTTGAAACTTTATCAACCTTACTTAATCAATTAATTCCAATAACAAGGTAAAGCTCATGGGCGATTTTTTTCAAAATGGTGCAATTACAACTTTACACAATCTTAATCCGGATTTTTATGGCGAACTTGAGCAGCAAGTTCAGACATATGCAAAAAAAAGACCCATTACTTTATTACTGCCATCTTTATACTCAGAGCTCAAGGGGGCTGCATTAGAAAATATTGTTCAGGAGTTAATGCAGGCAGATTATATCAATCATGTAGTTGTTGGACTGGATCGGGCCAATATCTCAGAGTATCGCCATGCGTTGAAGTTTTTTTCCCGATTACCTCAACAAGTTACGGTTTTATGGAATGATGGTTCCCGTTTACAGACCATAGACAAGCGCTTAAAAAAAGAAGGCCTGGCACCTATTGAACTCGGCAAAGGCCGAAATGTCTGGTACTGCCTGGGTTATATTCTTGCCTGTAATAATTCCGAAGTCATTGCTCTGCATGACTGTGATATTTCAACCTATTCCAAGGATATGTTAACCAAGCTGGTCTATCCATTGATCAACCCGACATTCAATTATGAATACTGTAAAGGCTATTATCGTCGAATTGCTGACAATAAAATTAACGGACGCGTCAGCCGTCTACTAATTACGCCGCTGATTAGAGCCTTAAAAAAGGTCATGGGGCCTCTGGAATATTTATGTTATCTGGATAGTTTCAGATATCCTCTGGCAGGTGAAATGGCATTTAAAACCGATGCCATCTATGACCTGAAAATTCCCAGCAACTGGGGACTGGAGCTCGGGGTGCTTTCCGAAATGCACCGAAATCATGCCAATAACCGAATTTGCCAGGTTGATATTGCCGATAATTATGATCACAAACATCAAACCATTTCCTTTGATGATCACAATGCCGGCTTGTCCAAAATGAGTCTTGATATCTCAAAAGCGTTCTTTCGCAAATTGGCAGCCAATGGCGAGGTGATCACGCCGGAACAAATTCGTACCATCAAGGCCAGCTATTATCGTATTGCCCTGGATCTGCTACAGATGTATGCCGATGATGCGGCAATGAATGGTTTGACCCTGGACCGTCACATAGAAGAACAAAGTATTGAGTTATTCTCCAAAAATATCATGCTGGCGGGTGATGAATTTTTTGAAAAACCCATGGAAACCCCATTTATGCCCAGCTGGAATCGAGTTGTTAGTGCTATTCCAAACATCTTTGATGAACTCAAAAATTCTGTCGACGAAGACTTAAAAAATTACAGGTAGTTGCGATGATTAAATTAAGCGCTTATAGTGAACTTGTTCTGAGACTGGAGCAACACCTCAATATTATCTATCCACAACTCAATCCAACGGAAATAGTCTGCAAAATTCTTGAGGCGTTTTCTATTACCGAATCCAGTCAAATCACTGTACCTTATGAAAATAAATGGTCTGAAAATGATGTTATGCTCATCACCTATGGTGATAGTATCAAAGGGCCAGACAAACATCCTCTGGATCATTTATATAATTTTTTAAAGTCAAATCTGCAAGACAGTGTCAGCTGGGTACATGTATTGCCTTTTTTCCCTTATAGTTCCGATGATGGTTTTGCCGTCATTGATTATCTAAAAGTAAACGATAGCCTTGGAGACTGGAGCGACATCGAACGCTTGAGTGAATCCTACAAAGTAATGGCTGATCTGGTGGTTAACCATATCTCCTCTAGAAGCCAGTGGTTCGAAGAGTTTAAGGCCAGAAAATTCCCCGGTAAGGATTATTTTATTGAAGTCAATGATGAATTTGATATCAGTCAGGTGGTCAGGCCAAGAACTTCACCTTTATTAAAAACGGTTCAGACTTTAACTGATCAGAAAAATGTCTGGTGTACCTTCAGTCCTGATCAAGTGGATCTGAATTTCAGAAACCCCGATGTGTTGATCGAAATGATCAAAATCATTGTCCATTATCTCGATCATCACATTAAAATATTTCGTCTTGATGCCGTGGCTTTCTTATGGAAGAAATCCGGCAGCAGCTGTATTCATCTTCAGGAAACTCATGAGATCATCAAATTATTTCGTACCCTGATCGAATATAAAACATCTGACGCTATTATTATTACCGAAACCAATGTTCCCAATCGGGAAAATCTGACCTATTTTGGTAATTCCAATGAAGCCCATCTGATTTATAATTTTTCGCTGCCTCCGCTGCTGATTTATACCTTGATTACCGGTGATTGCCATCACTTAAAAACCTGGTTAATGAGTATGCCGCCCGCTCGTATGGGCACCACTTACTTAAATTTTATTGCTTCCCACGATGGTATCGGTTTAAGACCGGTTGAAGGCTTACTGAATGAAGATGAACTGAATACTCTGGTCAGTACTATGAGTTCTTTCGGCGGACGAATTTCATCTCGAGACACCGACACGGGCAAGCACAAACCCTATGAAATTAATATCAGTTTATATGATGCTCTGCAGGGTAACGTTAAACATGGTGCCGATAAATGGCAATTTCAGCGCTTTATTTGTGCTCATGCAATTATGATCGCCTTAGAAGGTGTGCCTGCTTTTTATATTCACAGCTTTTTAAGTACTGAAAACGATTATAAAAAACTGGACAATACCAATCAGAATCGTGCCATTAACCGACATGTCTGGCAGGCGGATAAACTCAAGCAGTGTCTATCCGATCCGAATTCACATCACTATAAAACATTACATGAAATCAAACGTCTGTTAGCCATTCGTAAACAACAGCCGGCATTTCACCCCAATGCCACACAGTATACCCTGCATTTAGGTTTTCAGTTGTTTGCTTTCTGGCGCCAGAGTATTAATCGTGAACAAAGTATTTTTTCAATCAATAATATCTCGGATGAACCGATTAAAATTGCCTTATCTGATATTAACCTCATTAGCACGGATGAATGGCATGATTTAATCAGTGATGTTAAAATCGATGAATCCACAATTTTTCTTGATCTTAAGCCCTATCAATCCATATGGCTTAGTAATTATTGATACCTTCACGGTTTGAATACCTGACACCAGAAATTTAGTACTAAGCCATGAAACACAGCCAATTTCAGGGAGTTGTCCAGACACATGATAACTCCGAACTTTTTCAACAGCTTTCCAGAGATATCACTGATGAAGTTTATTTAGATTATCTTCAACAAGCCCTGGACTACGTTTTTGCCTCCTTTGATGCCAATGATTCACGCCCCAGTGCGCTGGATATCTCCCTGATCCTGAAACATCTTGGTGTTGATGCCGAAACGATTATTGCGGCGTTATTAAGTGATCCCCGTTTGCGGGAAAGTCTGGACACATTGGAAATCGATCAACAGTTTAACCCGTCTATTGCCAACCTGGTCAAACACGTTAACTGGCTGAACACCTTCAAGGAATGTACCGAAAAGCTGGCTTATATTCCCGCTGAAGCAGAATCCTTGCATCGGATGCTGTTAGCCACCGTCGATGACGTCAGAGCGGTGGTCATCAAACTGGCTTTTCGGATTCAACGCCTGAGAGGCTTGAAAAATGAAAGCGAGATGATTCAACAGTGCATTGCCCAGGAAACCATGGATATTTATGCGCCGTTGGCTAATCAGCTGGGTATCTCCAATCTCAAATGGGAAATGGAGGATCTGGCGTTTCGCTTTCTTGAATCTCAGTCCTATAAGTCATTAGCCAAATCCATGGCGGATAAACGCTCGGATCGGGAAGTCTACATCGAGAAATTTGTACATCACTTAGACAATATTTTTTCAACACAAAGCATTGATGCCAGAATCTACGGCCGACCAAAACATCTGTACAGTATCTGGAAAAAAATGCAGAAAAAACAAATGAATCTGCATGAACTGGCTGATCTGCTTGCGGTACGCATTATTACCTCTGATTTATCACAGTGCTATCTTATTTTGGCTATCATTCACAATCAATGGCAGCATCTGGCACATGAATTCGATGACTATATTGCCAACCCCAAAGACAATGGCTATCAATCCATTCATACGGCGATTATTGGCCCGGATAATCAGGTGGTTGAAATTCAGATCCGCACCCAGGAAATGCATGACTTTGCTGAACATGGTGTCGCAGCCCACTGGCGTTATAAGGAAGGCAGCAAGCAAGACCGTGCCCTTGAAAAAACCATTTCAACATTACGCCGCTTATTAGACAACCGCATTGACGATGATACCTTGCTGGAAGAGTTTAAAACAGAATTTTTCAGTGATCATGTCCTTGTCCTGACGCCACAAAAAGAAATCATTAATTTACCCAAGGGCGCAACGGCCCTGGATTTTGCCTATTCGATTCATACCGAGGTAGGTCATCAGTGCATTGGCGCTATTGTCAATGGCCTTCGTGTACCGCTCAGTTATCCGATTAATTCCGGTGAGTGTATCGAGATCCTCACCGATGAAAATTCTTCACCGCATATTTACTGGCTTGATCACCGTAAGCAATATGTGAACACAATTCGCTCCAAGTCAACAATTCGCCAGTGGTTCAAGTCTCAGGTTAAAGATAACGCCATCCAGTTAAATAAGCTGTTGCAAGGCATCGGTAATCATCAAGTAGCAATGGCCAGTTGTTGTAATCCTCAGGTGGGAGACCGAATCACCGGTGAATTATTAGCAGACCAGACCATCCATATCCATCGTATTGATTGCCATAAGATTGTTAGCGAGCCGTTTACTCATGATGACAATTCCCGCCTGGTAGAATTAACCTGGGGGGAAGAATCACCCACCGAAAAAGCCACCATCCATATCGATGCCTTTGATCGGCAGGGCCTGCTGCAGGATATCACCACCTTGCTCAACCAGTCCCAGGTCAATGTTCTAAAAGCCAATACGGAAACCGATGTCATCGATCAATCCGTATCCATGCAGTTAACATTTGCAATCAATTCACACAATGAGCTGGAACCGTTGCTGAAACAGATATTGCATGTGCCCAATATTTTTCAGGCATTTCAGATTTCTGAAGAAAATTCCAACAGTGACTTATAGCGCCTATTACTGTCGTTCAGAGACAGATATCAGCAAGCAAGACTTAGCCGCCTAATAGGTTTAGTATCTGAGCTTGAGAAAAGTTGGCCTGACCATGTAATGCCGTGGCGGCATCACGCAGTAGCAGATCTTTGGTCTGGTCACTGACGGTCTGGGCATAGTCGGTATCCAGGATACGGCTTTTGGAAGCCGCCAGATTTTCTTCCAAATTCTGCAGGTTTCGACCAATGCTTTCAAAACGGTTCATGGTCGCCCCTAGTTCCGCTCGATAGCTATTGACCTGAGCCATGGAATCATCCAGCGAAGAAAAAGAAGCGCTGGCACCCGCCTGAGTGGATATATCCGCAGCAAAAAAACCACTAGAAGTAATCTCACCCTGCACATCAGCCGTGTTTACCTTGACCTGATCACCTTCATTGGCACCCACCTGAAAACTTAATTCCGCATTGCTGTTAAGCAGTTTTTGACCATTAAACTCGGCGGAATCAGTAATCCGTTTGACCTCGTCCTGAATCATGGAAAATTCTGTCTGTAGCGCAGCCCTATCGGCATCACTGAGCGTACCATTAGCACTTTGTACCGCCAGCTCACGACCACGCTGCATAAATTCATTAATTTGTGCACTAAAACCATCGGAGGTTTGTGCTAAAGAAATGCCATCATTGGCATTGCGAAAGGCCTGGTCAGAACCAAGTATCTGGGCGGCAAAACGTTCAACAATTGCCATACCTGCTGCATTGTCTTTAGCGCTATTGATTTGTTTGCCCGATGATAGACGCTGAAAGGAAGTACCCAGGTTATTATCATGGCGGTTGAGAATATTACCGACGGAATTCGAATTATTAATACCAATGCCCATAGCAACCCCCGGCGAAAGATTTAAGATTTTTTACATAGAATATTTTAAGTATGGATTCAAAAAACTGATTTTTCCACATAATTTGTATAATTTTTGTACAATTTAGCTTTTTTCGGCCAAAAATGTGATGCAGGAGGAAGTTTCACCTCCCGAAATTCAGTCGGGAGGTAACAGCAAAAATTGCTAGACTAATTTCTAAACTATAGAATTATTAATTGAGCAGGATGGATTTTAAAGGCTACCAACCAGTTCAGCATGTACCCCTTTATTTTTAACACAATTTAATACTTCCAGGGCATTCATACTATCCGGTAAATAATCCACCACCATGAGGTGTTGCGTTTTATGATTGACATAAACATCTTCGATACCAAAATCATTGCAAAGGGATTGTTTCAGCTCGCTCAGATTCGGTTCGTTCAGAGTTTCGTCAATGTGAACAACGACTTCAATGCTTTTTTTAGACATCATATTTCTCCTTGTGGATCATTAAGGAAAAGACGGTGAGACGCATCATTTTGATGCAAATGCAAAGTAACAGGTATGTCACTTTATCGGTTTGTGAGCTGAGTATAGTGTTCATTGAGACACTGTCAAATAAAAAAACAGTGGTAAGCTGGCAATTGCAGGAAATAACCTACAATTTTACTCAGAAATTAATTTTTTATTCAAAACTGCGGTAAAAAACACAAATCGACCGTGTTCGAAATCCACTTTCAGACAGGCACCATGATAAATGCCATAATCCACATAGCCCGTTAAGGCTGCTTTATATGGCTGACTTCGTTGGACTCAGACATGTGACTCCTAACTGACCACTACGGTTTTAATATTAACGAATTCATGGATGCCGAATTCACCGATTTCCCGGCCATAGCCGGATTTCTTAATGCCCCCGAAAGGCAGTCTGGGATCGCTTTTAACGAAGCCATTGACCACGCAGGTACCGCTATCAATAACATCACGGGCCAGACGCCGGCCCTTTTCGAGGTCACGGGTAAAAATTGCCCCGCCCAGACCAAATTCCGTATCATTGGCAATGGCAATGGCATCTGCTTCATCTTTGGCGCTGATAATGGTGGACACCGGACCGAAAAGCTCTTCTGAAAAAGCGACCATGCCATGCTTGACACCGGTCAGTACAGTCGCGGGATACCAGGCGCCGACTTTATCAGGAATCTCACCGCCCAGCTGTAATATCGCCCCCTGTTCCACGCTACGCATCACCTGTTCATGCAATTCATCGCGCAGATTAGCCTTGGCCATGGGACCAAAGGTGGTTGCGGAATCTAGCGGCTCACCCATTTCATAGCCTTTCATCATAGCCAGGATTTTGTCCTCAAATTCCTCACGGATAGCTTCAACCACAATAAAGCGCTTGGCGGCAATACAGACCTGTCCGCCATTAAGCATTCGGGAAGCGCCGCAGCTGGCCACTGCGGCATCAATATCGGCATCCTCCAGGACTATGTATGGATCACTGCCCCCCAGTTCCAAAACACTTTTTTTCAGATTACGTCCGGCTTCTGCCGCCACCTGTTGACCGGCGCGTTCACTGCCGGTCAACGTCACTGCCCGTATTTTAGGGTGGCTGATAATATCAGACGAGGTTCGAGAACCTGTGAGCAAGCTGCGAAAAACATTATCCGGAAAACCAGCATCTATAAATAATTGCTCTATGGCAAGGGCGCAACCAAAGACATTGGAGGCATGTTTTAACACAATGGTATTACCGGCCATAATGGTCGGAGCCGCCCCTCGAATCACCTGCCAGAACGGGAAGTTCCAGGGCATTATCATATAGATCACCCCCAGAGGCTTGAAGGTGACAAAACTTTCACTGTTTTCAGTTTTAATCGGTCTGTCGGCCAGATAATGAGCACTCTGCTCAGCATAGTGTTCACATACCCAGGCACACTTTTCGATTTCCATTTCACCCTGGCTGACCGGTTTGCCCATTTCCCTGGCCATTATGCGGGCATAATCTGTTTTCCGTTCCTTAAGCAGTTTGGCCATATTAAGGAAAAAATCGCCACGCTGAGAAAAATCGAGCAGTTGCCAGCTTTCATAAGCCGCATTAACAGTATCAATTACGGGATTAATTTCCGCCATACCCCAATCAGGAAATTCTTCTATAATCGTTCCGTTGGCAGGATTAATTGATTTTATTGTCGCGGTCATATAATGCCCTCTGGCAAATTCCTGAATATGTTAGAATACGCCCATTGTCAAAATTTTTCCAGGCAGCAAATTTTATATTGGCTAAAGGCTTACCATTAGTTATAGTTGTAACCGGCCCTATTTTCCAGGATACTTTTTATGCGCAAATATTCAATTTTCCCACTTATCATTGCCAGTCTGGCTATGACTATTATGCTCAGTTCCTGTTCATCCGTGAGCAAGGTGATCGGAGGCCGACATAAGTTTGATCATGCCCAGAATTTTGAAGGTATGCAGCGATACAATTTTAAAGCGCCTCCGGTTCAGATAGAAAACAATCCGGATTTTCGTTTGATTCGCGATGCCGGTGCCATTCTGGCAATTGAAAATGCCATGGCCGCCAAACAGATCCGCAAAGAACGTTATGGCGAACCGGATTTTTGGTTAAATTATTTTTTCACCGGGGAACAGCCGATCACCGTTGGTGAACTCAACCAGTTGTTTGCCTACAATCTCGGACTTTCCTGGGACGATAAATATGGTACGGGCCAGGGAGTTGCCAAAACCGACTATCGTTTTTCCAGCCGCACCCTGATCATTGATCTGGTCTCCAGAGATGGAAACCGGTTGATATGGAGAGGTTCTGCCCCGACCAGCATTACTGCCGAACTTTCCCAGAGCCAGAAAAGGGAGTCCCTTGATTCTGCGGTCGAAGTCATTATGGCGCCATTTCCACCAGAAAACATATTCAAAAGTTTGAAGGACGCTGTACCGCTATAAGCTGGTATTATAAATTTTTATAACACTGGAGAGAAAAGATAAAACACCCGGCTGATTGCTTTGAACCATAGAGGTCGCTGTTCAAAATCTTCTATTTTATCCAGATAGCTATGGTTCATATCATATTCCAGCATATGTCTGACCTTCAGCGCAAAGTCTTTATCGGCAATATAGGCGGCCACTTCAAAGTTCAGGTAAATGGAGCGGTTATCCAGATTGACGGTACCGATACCCGCCAGTTCGTCATCAACCATTATCACTTTCTGATGATTAAAGCCCTTGGTATAACGATAGATTTTTATATCATAGCCCTTAAGATCCCGGTAGTAGGCAAATGATGTCAAATATACAAAATAGTTATCGTAGCTGTCCGGTAAAATCAAACGGACATCCACACCTCTCAAAGCGGCATTTTTTAACGCCTGAATTATTTCCTGATCCGGCACAAAATACGGCGTGGCAATCCAGACACAGGATCTGGCCTGATTGATCAAAGCACAGAAAAATAATGAGCAGACTGGTTTTTCATCCGCAGGCCCTGTTCCGAGCACCATGATATTTTGCTGGCACTGCGATGCCTGTATGCCCAAACAACTCGCCTCTGCCGTTTGTACTACCCAGTTTAATTCCGGTACTTTACCTTTGCTCCAGAACCAGTCTTTGACAAATACCGTCTGCGTAGTCTGTACCGAAGGACCTTGTAACATCACATGGGTATCACGCCAATAGCCCATGTCTTCATCTTCTCCAAGATACTCCAGCCCCAGATTCAGGCCACCGACAAAGGCCTTCAAACCGTCAACGATTAATATTTTTCGATGGTTACGGAAATTAATATGCAGATATTTATTAATCCCTTTATGACCATTAAAGCTGGAAACCTGTGCACCGGCCCGTCGTAATTCACGTAAATATCTTTTTGACAGAAGGTGCGAGCCAATTTCATCATAAAGAAAATACACCCGAACGCCCTGCTGCAATTTTTCCGTCAGCAGCTTGCGAAAGGTCTCGCCTACATGATCATTGTGAATGATATAAAATTGCAGCAAAACATAATCTTCTGCCTGCTCAATAGCCTCAAGCATGGCTTTATAAGTTTTCTGACCATTGATCAATAGTTGGGCGTTGTTTTGAGCAGTGAACGGCAGAAGCTCCAGACGATTTACGGTGCTGTTCACATCTTCCAGTCCCTCAATCGAATCAACATGATATAACTCAATTTCCTGAAACACCTGTCTGGCTTTATCAATATGCTCCAGACTGGATTGACGAAAACTTTCCATATAAGCATAAAAACGGCTATTACCAAAAATCCAGTAGAGCGGCAAGACCACAATCGGCATGGTCACCAGAGTGATCGCCCAAGCAATTGCCGCCTGAGAGGTTCGCGTATTTAAAATGGCATGAACGGCATAATAAATACCCGTCAATTCGATGACCAGATAGACAATAGCCAGCAAATAAAGCTGCTCTTTTAAAAACTCGATTTCCAACATTCAGCAATAATCCTTTTTCGATGCATTAATTCAGATTAAAAGTTCTGATATAATCCATCTTTTAGGTTATAGCTTTCAATGATTCTATGCAAATTTCAGGTCTAATTCTGGCTGGTGGCCGCTCCAGCCGGATGCAGGGTAACGACAAGGGCTTACTCAACTTGCTGGACCGTCCCATGATTGAGCATGTGATTCAAAGGCTGGAACCACAGGTCAGCCAAATCTTAATCAGTGCCAACCGACACATTGAACAATACCAGAAATATGGTTATGAGGTGTTGCTGGATGACTATGATGATTACCGTGGTCCATTAGCAGGAATGTCCAGAGGCCTACTTAAAAGCGATAGCGAATACTTACTAACCGTACCTTGTGATGGCCCTTTCCTGCCCCTTGATCTGGCTCGTAGAATGTTAAAGCTGGCCCAGAAAGAGGGTGCCAAGGCGATTTTAGTCTTTGATGGCCAATACAAACAACCCACTTATAATCTACTTCATAAAGATTTATTACCGCAAATAGTCCAGTCGTTGCAGCAGGATGAAAACAAGCTGGGCAAATGGTTAATGGACCATGGGGCACTGAAACTGGATTGTTCAGAGCAAAAATCCGCTTTTATCAATATTAATACCCCTGCTGATCTGGAGCAACTGGCTCAGCAGCTCATGATCCAACGCACACAATCATAATCCTGCCATTGGTCATGCACCCACTCGATCTGTTATATATCAAGGAAATAACACAATTTTTCAGGTAAAATAAGCTCTGCTAAAAAAGCAGGATATTATTATGATTGTGACGGATTTTTTTGATAAGGGTGGCATTATTGTCTGGGTTCTGGCGGGCTATTCGTTTATAGCACTGACCATATTATTCGAACGAATGCTGCGTTTTCTATTTATGGGTCGCCCGGACCGACAGGCGGAATCCAGACTTTTAAGCGCACTCAAACAAGGCCAACCAGAAGCCAGTATTAGAACCGTAAGGGGTCCGGAAGGCCGCTTGTTACAAGGCATATTTCTGGCTTATCAGGAAGGCATTCATGATCTCAACCGGGTTGCCATTCGACTGGGCAGTATGGAATTACAAAAAATGGAGCAAGGTTTTCGCACTTTGTCCTTTCTTGGCAATACCGCGCCGTTATTAGGTTTGCTGGGTACCATAATCGGTATGATTAAAGCCTTTATGGTCATAGAGCAAGCTGGAGGTCAGGTGGATGCACAGGCATTGGCCGGTGGCATATGGGAAGCCATGCTTACCACCGGTGTTGGCCTGGCCGTCGCAATTCCTGTGTTACTGCTTTTGCATTTACTGGAATCTGCTACCGATAGACGGGCTCACAGTATGCGCAATTATGCCTCGCTACTGCTGGAATACCTGCCTGATTGTAATAAGTCTCCAGCGAATGACAGCGATAATTCGGAACCTGTTCATCACCGTGATGGAGTTGTCCATGCAGTTTGAAGGCAGACGCCGCACTAGCTATGTACCCAACCTGACACCGCTGATTGATATTGTTTTCCTGTTACTGGTTTTTTTTATGCTCACTTCACACTTTGTGCGCGATGAAGTGATTAACATTGACTTGCCGGAAGCAGACAGTGGCGAAACCCTGGATGAGCCCGAACAAGTTGAAATTGTAATCAATGAAGCTGGTGACTATAGCATTCATAACCAGATTGTCACTCTAGATTCTCTGCAAACTATTTTACAGGATGAACTGAGCACTCAAACAGAGAAAGTCGTGCGCATACGGGGTGATGAAAATGTCGATTTAGGCATTGCTATTGCAGCCTTTGATGCCGCCCGAAAAGCCGGGGCTTCCGGGGTGGATATTGTCACCACTGATCAGCCAAAGCAAAATGGCGTTCAAGAAGTTCGATAAATGACCGGTAAACAGATTAACTGGCAATCGGCTCAACAGTTTGCGAAAAGTAATGATTATGTTATCTGGTTCATTGCTGTTGTTCTGTCATTGTCCAGCCATTATATTTTTTTTCTGCAACGCCAACCCCTCATTGAGGCACCCTCTACGGTTATCCAGGAAACCGTTACCCATGTCCGTTTTGCTACCATTTCGCCAGCCCCCGTCAATGTCTCTGAGCCAGAAGTCATTACTCCCCGGCCAGAACCCGTTAGTCCTCCTGAGCCCGTTATTATTCAGGACAAACCAGTTGAACCCTTAGCCAAACCTGCGCCTGAAAAACGAACCATTGCCAAACCGGTAAAACAGAAGAAAGCGGTCATTAAACCCAGGCCAGAGCCTATACAAAAGCCAGTTAAACCGAAACCACCAACCAAAGAGCGAACACCTGAGGCCAATCGGCGGGCAATGGCTCAAACGGCACAGAATAAAAAAGTCACTATGGTCACCCCCTCTCCGGTAGTGGCTAAAGTGGATGCCCGTCTTATCGAACAAACCCGAATGTCCTATCAGGCTTTATTGATGCGCCATATCGAGGTTCACAAAAAGTATCCCAGAGTGGCCAGAAAGAGAAATATTCAGGGTAAAATTCTGGTTAGCTTCAGCGTATTTACCGATGGCAGTATTAAAAATTTACAAATATCAGGGGACAAATCCATACTGATGAAAGCCACTCGGCAAGCAGTCAATAATGCCTTGCCAATGCCGAAACCGCCCATAGACTTATCCTTTCCCATGGAAATTAAATTTACCATGAATTACAGCCTGAAATAATCTGATATATATCAAAGAGAGTATTAGAGTAACTTTATTTTCTTAACTTTCTCAGCTATTGTTATGAGATATTATACCTCCTTAAATTTTGAAAAAGGAAAGCAGTATGGGCAAAGATAAAGAAAAGAAGAATAGGGGCGACACTCAGGACCGTGGCATCCGAGTAAAAAGAATTGATAAAAAAACCTATGAGAAAGAACTGCTGCGCTTACAAAATGAACTGGTAAAACTCCAGGAGTGGGTTACGAAAAAAGGTTTGAAAGTCGTCGTTATCTTTGAGGGTCGAGATGCTGCAGGTAAGGGGGGCGTCATTAAACGCATCACCCAATATCTAAGCCCCCGGATCTGTCGTGTAGCGGCTCTACCATCACCCACCGAAAGAGAAAAATCGCAATGGTATTTTCAACGCTATGTTTCTCATCTGCCTGCCGCCGGTGAAATGGTGCTGTTTGATCGCAGCTGGTACAACCGTGCCGGCGTTGAACGGGTCATGGGTTTTTGCACAGACAGTGAATACCAGGAATTTTTACGCTCCTGCCCGGAATTTGAACGCATGCTGGTACGCTCAGGTATCATCCTGATTAAATACTGGTTTTCCGTTTCCGATGAAGAGCAGGAACGACGTTTTCACAGTCGCTTAACCGAGCCACTGAAACGTTGGAAATTAAGTCCAATGGATCTGGAATCCATCTCCCGTTGGGAAGAATACTCAAAAGCCAAAGATGCCATGTTTAACTATACTGACATCAAACAGGCACCCTGGTATGTGGTCAATTCCGATATTAAGAAACACGCACGCCTGAATTGTATCTCACATTTACTCAGCATGATCCCCTATGCTGATGTGAAACCTGAAAAAATTACAATACCAAAACGTATTCCCAGTAAAAATTATGTCCGGCCTCCCATTACAGACCAGACCTTTGTGCCGGAAATCTTTCCTGAATGGTAGTATAAGTTGCATTAGCCCTGTACAAGACATGTCTCTATATAGATTGTTTCAGGGCTAGTGCCATGATTAATCATCCCATCGACCAAAACCCGGTATGCGAATATCATGTTCATTAAATGAACCCTGTTCGGCTTTAGTATGACAGGCATTACAATGACTAAAACCCTTCACCTGAGCATTGTCAGAAACTACCCGTTTTGGTATTTCATCATGTTCGTGCCGGAAATAAGGTGTTTCTGTAATACGTAGTGGCGCATCATTGGCGTTAATATATCGGTTAAATTTATGCGATCGGCGATAGTCAGATCGGTCGGCGCTATTGGCTAGTAGATACTTACTAATCGACTGATGTGTTTCTGCATCAAGTTCAGCATTATCGCCAAAATGTTGTTCCAGCCCCGACATGAGTCTGGTCCAGGAACTGGAGGCTAATAAGCCAGGAGGATAGGCCATATGACAACTGCCGCATTCTTCCCGGTACACTGGATTTGTGACCGCAGCCACTCCGGTTGAACGGTGATCATATTCTTCAAATTCCCCGAATTCGAAGCCGCTATCACTCCAGACCAGAGGCAGCATGACAAAACCGAGTGTAAAAATAATAGCAGAGATTGCAACTGTATATTTCATGTTTGACTCCTGAAACTAAGATTGATTATTGATGTAAGCCAGTAAATCTGCTTTTTCCTGAACCGTGCACTCACGGCCCAATGTCCATTTGCAATTCCGTTTAAACCATTTCTCAATTTTTTTTCTATCCGTGAGTCGTTCAGGATTGCTCGAGGGAGCCATGGCTTTTATCCCCTTATTGGTTTTTATGTGTTTACCGACCGCCGTTAAATCCTGTGTATGACAGGATGTGCAGCTACGCTGGCTAAACTCGCCTTGGCCGGTAAAGGTTTTTTGCCACAACTGTTTACCCGTTTCAGCACGGCCAATATTGGCGCCTTGAGCCATATAGCTGTTCATTAATGCAGCGACTGTGTCGTTAGCCGCCAGAGCTGAATTCATTAAGATAATGAAAAAAGCTATCGCTATTAAAAGAGGTGTTTGCATAAGTTTTCCTTAATCTATATTGGTTTTTTTGCTTTTAAAACCGGACAACATCGCGGATACCAGGTTTTCCTTGTGAATCAGACTTTCCACCAGAACACCAATAACATGGATAATGACCAATAGCAGGGTGAAGTTGGCAAAGAACTCATGTGTTTCTTCAAGCACATCCGTCCAGAATCCTCCGGCCTGATTAAACCAGTGGGCAACGGGTCCTATCTGCTCTTCAGCACCCAGTAAGCCAATACCGCTAATACTGGTCAAAAAGAGACTAAGCATTAGCGCAATCACCATGGCACCACCGGCCGGGTTATGACCCAGATAGCGTTTAGCCCTTAGTTTCAGGGTGTCCTGCAAAAAATCCATGATGGCCCGAGGCTTATAGATAAAATCAGCAAAGCGGGCATATTGCGTACCGACAAATCCCCAAATGAAGCGAATTGTGATGAGTGCCAGAATGAGATAACCGGCCCAGATATGGACTGTCAGCACATCTTCCTCAGTCACATAGGCAATAACAAAGGCACTGACCAATGACCAGTGAAAGAATCTGACGACTGAGTCCCAGACCTTGATCTGATACGAACCGATTTGATTTGAATCCGCCATAATTTTAATTCTCCTGTTCTATTCTGAGTTAATGCTATCAGGAGAAGCTGAAACCAAAATGAATATTCAGATAAAAACAACCATGAACAACGAATGGCCGTTGTTGACCTGAGAAATAATTACCTGGTACGGGGGAATTAACAGTGCGGGTGTCTGGCGTTTTGCAGTGCTTAGTAACGGATTTTATACCAGTAAAAACCAATTATTTCATGCAAAGCCAGATAGTTTTGCCACATGGATTTGCTATTGGGCAAAAAATCACCCGGCAGATAGTCCATACTATTATGATAAAAACCCATTGGCGCAGGAATCATATTATTATTATGTTCTTTAAAGGCCATTATCGCTCTAGGCATATGAAAGGCACTGGTCACCAGATAGTAGTTTTGTAACTGATGTTCGGCCATTATTGTGCTGCTGAATAAGGAATTCTCGTAGGTGTTCAGACTATTTTTTTCAACCAGGATTGTGTCACTAATCGCATATTCATTTTGCAGCACCTGTTGCATTAATTCCGCTTCAGTGATGCCTTCTTTTTCGATGCCACCGGTAACCAGAAGCGGCAGATGCGTCTGTTTTTGCAGCCAGGCGGCATAGCGCAAGCGCAATTGCGTAAAATGACCAATATCCGGGCCATGATATTCTTTTTTATAGGGCTTGATCCCGCCCGCTAAAACAACAATAACATCTGCCTGCCTGTCTTTGATCTGTTCTACAGTCAGAGCCGGTACGGTTTCCAGCAGGGCAAATAAATGATGACTGGTGACCGGTATCGTCAACACATACATCAGCAGTATCTGTAACAGGATTAAGCTTTTTAATAGTTTTAGATTTTTTATCAGTAAGATGCTCATCAGCATCAAAACGATAAAAATGCCCGGGGGCAGAAAAAACAGCTCGAACAGGCGAGTGAGATAAACAGTCACGTTTTTTGTTTTATTCCGGTTTATTGGTGTACCAGGTTTAATCTTGTATGATATGCCTTTTAAAATCAACTGCGGAAATCATTTTTGGCCAGCCACTCAAAGCCCCTGTTTGAACTCTATCTTTGTGAAAAACCATCGCAGGGTCGTGATATTGCCCGTTTTCTTGGTGCCAGTCAGCGTCATAATGGTTACTTTCAGGGACAGGGCTTAATCGTATCCTGGTGTATCGGACACCTGCTGGAAATGGTTCCTCCCGATGCTTATGAGCCCCGTTACAAGCGCTGGTCTCTGGCGGATCTACCCATATTACCGCAGGATTGGAAATTTGCCGCCAAGAAATCCACTCGTCAACAATTAACCATCCTGAGAAAACTATTGCAACAAAGCCATAGTGTGGTGATTGCCACCGATGCCGACCGCGAAGGTGAAACCATTGCCCGGGAAGTGCTGGAGTTTTTAAAATTCAAAGGGACTACCCGTCGCTTATGGTTATCAGCACTGGATAATGTCAGTATTCAACGTGCCCTGAAGAGCATCCGGGACAGCCAGGAAACGGAACCGCTGTATCGTTCAGGCCTGGCCAGAGGTCGTGCCGACTGGTTAATCGGAATGAATCTGACCCGGGCCTTTACCCTGCTGGCAAATGATCGACAGGTACGTTCTGTCGGCAGAGTACAGACGCCCACCCTGGCACTAATAGTCAAACGCGATCGTGAAATCAGTGATTTTAAACCCCAGGCCTATTATGAGGTTCTGGGCTTTTTTAACACCAGTTCCAGTACCGACGAATTACTGGAAACCCGCTGGCAGGCACCCAAAAACCTTACTGACGAACACCAGCGATGTCTGGACCAGCAGCAGGCGCAAGCTGTTATTGAACGCTGCCAGAATCAATATGGTGAGGTGACTACCGCCACCACGCAGAGAAAAAAACAAGCACCACCCTTGCTGTATAATTTATCCGCTTTGCAACAGGAAGCTTCAAGACGCTGGGGCTATGGCGCTCAGGAGGTACTCAATCTGGCCCAGTCACTTTATGAAACCCATAAGCTGACCACTTATCCCAGAAGTGATTGTGAATATCTCCCTCTGAGCCAGTTTAATGATGTTTCTCTGGTATTACAGGCTCTGTGTAAAAATGATCCCGCGCTTTGTCAACTGATCGCTCAGGCCAATCAGCAACAACGCTCCCGAGTCTGGAATGATAACAAGATCACCGCTCACCATGCCATCATTCCCACCCAGGCGACACCGGGTATCGCCAAACTTAATAATAAAGAGCGCAATGTCTATAATCTCATTCGCCGCCGTTATCTGGCGCAGTTTTTTCCCGATTACGAATACGATCAAAGCATCATTATTGTTACCATAATGGCGGATCAATTTAAAGCCAGTGGTCGTATTTCCCGTATCAGAGGCTGGAAGCAGGTACTGGAAACAGAATCAGGCAGTTCAGCCAATACCCAGATTACAAAAACTGATACCAATGATACCGATAAAGAATTGCCTGCGGTTACCAAAGGCGAACGGCTTTTATGTGATCATTTAAAACTACTCGACAAGCTCACCAAACCGCCCAGGCATTATACCGAGGGCACTTTAATCAAAGCCATGGAAACCATAGGTAGCCAGGTCACTGATAAGGTGATGAAAAAAATATTGCGTGACACCGCCGGCCTGGGAACCCAGGCAACCCGGGCCAATATTATTCAGACCCTGTTTCAACGCAAGTTCATCATAAAAGACAGGAAACTACTAAAAGCAACGCCTTTAGGCTTTGCTTTGATTGATGCCGTACCCGAGAGCATAAAAGATCCGGTGCTCACCGCACAATGGGAACAGCAACTGGATGATCTGGCCAATAACAAGGAACAGGATATTAACGTATTTTTACAGCAACAGATTAATTTGCTTAAAGCAATTATCAGTCAGGTAAAACAGCCCCGACAGGCAATGGCAACAGAACCAACAGGCAATAGCCAATCAAAACAATATCAGGCGGGAGGTTCCTGTCCCCAGTGTGGTCATCCACTGGAGATTCGTAAAGCGGTTCGAGGAAAAAAAATCGGTCAGGACTATCTGGGTTGTAGCCATTACCCAGAATGCCGATTTTTTTCCTGGGACTTTTAGGTCATTATTTAGATATGTATTTAGACAGGTGTTTAGGGCAGTGGAAAATTCTGGCCTATCAAATTATCTATGGTACGGTTAAAACTCTCACCATATTGGTACCACCAGCTTCCTGACCCGGCCCGGCAGTCACCACGATAATATCCTGTGATTTGAAAAACCCACGACTTTTACCGACTTCCAGAGCATAGTCAAGCTTTGCGTTATTGTCGCCATCCTCTTTATACAGAATGGAATAAACACCCCAGTTCATAGCTGAGCGCAGAACTACTGATTCCGTTCGGGTAACAGCAAGAATTAATGACTCCGGGCGGTATTTTGATATTTGCCGTGAGGTAAATCCGGACTCAGTCAGACTGATAATGGCGGCTGCCTTCAAATGGTTAGCCATGGTAATTGCTGCCTGGCTGACGGCTTCGGTCACAACATTACTACTATGTGGACTTATTTTTTGTAAATAGCCAAATTCCGCCAGTGAAGCCTCTGCTCTGATAGCCAGGGAGGCCATCATCTTAACCGATTCAACTGGATACTTGCCCATGGCCGTTTCACCGGACAGCATAATAGCTGAACTGCCATCCAGGATCGCATTGGCCACATCACTGGCTTCAGCACGGGTCGGTTTGGGATTATTTTCCATGGACGCCAACATTTCCGTGGCAGTGATCACGGGTTTACCATTGGTGACGGTCGCCTGAATGATTCGCTTTTGCATACTGGGCACATCGGCCAGGGGCAATTCTACACCCAGATCACCGCGGGCCACCATCGTGCCATCAGCGACGGCGACAATCGCGCTTAAATTTTCAATTCCCGCTTTATTTTCTATTTTGGCAATAATGGGAATATTGACGCCTTTATCGGTCAGAATCGAGCGCATCTTGATGACATCATCGGCCGTTTGCACAAAAGATGCGGCAATGTATTCGACATTATTTTCTGCTGCAAAACCTAGCTCGCGCAGAATTTCCACCTGATTTTCCGAGCTGACTGCACTCATTTTTAATTGCGTTTCCGGCAGATTGACGCTTTTGTTTTCTCGAAGCAGTCCGCCATGGATGACCCGACAATGGACTTCGCCACCATGAACTTGTTCAATGTGCTCCACTTCCAGTTCAATGGCCCCGTCATTGAGGAGGATGGGAGTACCTTCTGTCACTTCATTATGCAGATTACCATAATTCACTGACACCCCATCCTTATTGCCTTCTCTGGCATAAGAATAGAGAATAAACTCATCCCCGGCACTCAATTCTGCAGTGCTGTCCTGCAATTTCCCGGTGCGAATTTCGATGCCTTTGGTATCTGCCATAATGGCAATTGGGCACCCTATGTCCTGCGCAACCTGACGCACACGATCCAGTCGCTGTTGCTGCACCTCGTCCACACCAAAGGACATATTTAACCGGGCAACATTCATACCGGCCTCAATCATCTGCTTTATTATCTCTGGAGAATCGCTGGCCGGGCCAATGGTGGCAACAATTTTGGTTTTACGTTGTGCTGGGGTATCACTCATATTTTATTTCTTTTAGGCAATTGGATTCAGAACGGCATTTTACCTTATTGAGCGTTTTTTTTCATCCTGAAAATTTTTGCACCACAAGCACCACTTCTGAGTAATCGCTTGAAGCGGGGATTTATATC
>Ga0316204_10004546_pt1 | contig 24677 bp, 8 predicted proteins | sample 6monrhotite_MG_2_FD_205661 | JGI IMG/M metagenome (GOLD analysis project Ga0316204, IMG submission 205661) | Microbial mat bacterial communities from mineral coupon in-situ incubated in ocean water Damariscotta River, Maine, United States -... | ecosystem: Environmental > Aquatic > Marine >... | reverse complement strand
CATGATTGATTTATTGTTAGAGCCATTCGCTTATAACTACATGGCTAAGGCCATTTGGGTCTGCGCGCTGGTCGGCGGGGTCTGCGCGTTTCTATCTTCTTATCTCATGCTCAAAGGCTGGTCCCTTATGGGCGATGCCTTGGCGCACTCGATTGTGCCCGGTGTAGCATTGGCATATCTACTCGCTCTGCCTTATGCTGTTGGCGCATTTTTTGCCGGTATGCTCGCCGCATTCAGCATGGCTCTGGTTAAGCAAAAAACAAAACTCCGCGAAGATGCAATTATCGGACTTGTCTTTACGACATTTTTTGCCATCGGGCTTTTGCTCGTCTCGATCAATCCGACAGCGGTGAATATTCAGGCGATTATTTTGGGAAACATCTTGGCGATCTCCGATTATGATATCGCGCAAGTGGTGATTATTTCCGTGATTTGTTTGATTGTCCTGCTGCTCAAATGGAAAGATCTGGTCGCCGTGTTCTTTGATGAAGGCCATGCGCGTTCTATCGGTCTGCCCGTCAATGGCCTCAAAATCATGTTCTTTACCCTCCTCAGCGCCGCGACAGTGGCCGCGCTGCAAACTGTGGGAGCATGTCTGGTGATTGCCATGGTGGTTACGCCCGGCGCGACGGCCTATTTACTCACGGATCGTTTTGGTAAACTCATAACACTCTCGGTGCTTTTTGGCAGCGTCACAAGCGCGCTTGGTGCCTATGCCAGCTATTTCCTCGACGCCAACCCTGGCGGCCTCATCGTGACGTTACAAACGCTGGTATTCCTCGTCGTATTTTTCTTCGCACCAAAATATGGCTTGCTCAAAGCGCGGCGGGCAAACGCGCAAAAGCAGAAAGCGTCCGCATGATTGATACATTCTTCGCTTTAATCACCGAACCATTAACCCATGATTTTATGCAACGCGCATTACTCATCTCGGTGCTTATTGGCCTCGTATGTTCTATTTTTTCATGTTTTCTTATACTCAAAGGCTGGTCACTCATGGGCGATGCGGTGTCGCATGCTGTCTTGCCGGGCCTGGCATTGGCCTTCATCGCGGGTATCCCATTATCCATTGGCGCCTTCATCGCCGGGCTGTTTTGCGCGTTGGTAACAGGCTACCTCAAAGATAACAGCCGCGTTAAAGAAGATGCCGTGATGGGAATAGTATTCTCCGGCATGTTCGCCTTCGGCCTTGTCATACTGACAAAAATAGAAACCGATGTGCATTTGCTCCATGTACTTTTTGGCAATGTGCTGGGTATCACCGCGAATGATGTTTGGGAAGTCGGCATCATCGCCGTTGCCTGTTCGGTTATTATGCTGATCAAGCGCCGTGATTTTATGCTTTATTGTTTCGATTCTGCTCACGCCAGTGTCGTGGGACTGCCTGTACGTGGTTTACATTTCGGCTTGCTGATTTTATTGGCTTTAACGATTGTATCATCCCTCAAAGCCGCAGGGATCATTCTCGTTATCTCCATGCTTATCGCGCCTGGCGCCACGGGCTTTATCCTCACAAAAACCTTTGACCGCATGCTCCTCATTGCCATGAGCGTTTCCACATTCTCTTGTGTCGCAGGGACATTGATGAGCTTTCATTTTGATGTCGCCACAGCGCCATTAATTGTAGTTATACAAGCCATGCTGTTTATAATGGCGGTGTTGATTGGTAAACAAAAGGAAGAGGCAAAAAGGCTATCACATGACTCGCAGTAGCTCAAAACTGGTTGATGCACAAACTCAGGCAAGTTGGTTTTCCCGCGTACGTAAGGCGCACCAGACAGAAACCGCCGAGGATTACGTCGAGCTTATTGCCGATCTAATCGAAGCGCAGCAAGAAGCCCGCTTAAGCGATTTAGCCGAACGTTTCGGCGTCTCCCACCCCACGGCGAGCAAGGTTATCTCGCGCTTAAAGGATGAGGGTTATGTAGAAAGCCAGCCTTACCGTTCGATTTTTCTTACTAAAAAAGGCGCGGCATTAGCCAAAAAATGCAAAGAGCGCCACCAGATCATTTTGGACTTCCTTATTCGCCTTGGCGTGAGCCCTGAAGCCGCAGAGTTTGATGCCGAGGGCATTGAGCATCACATCAGTGAGGAAACCCTCAAAATTATACAAAAATTTAAGGGCTAAAAAAGGCTCACTGCCATAGCGCATGCCCTATAAAAATCGCGACTGCGGCCCGGCCCTTATGGCTCGCCATATTTTACGGAGACGGCGGTAAAACGGCCAACGAAAACCAGAAAGCCTCAATAGCGCTAACAATTTCAGAAAACTTACTAAGGTCGGTTGGCTTCAGAATGTAACCGTTGGCGTACAAATCATAAGCATCTCTTATGTCCTGTTCGGCTTTCGAGCTGGTGAGCATAATGATAGGAATACGGCGTAAATTCTCATCTTGTTTAGCGTCTGATAAAACGTCTCGCCCGTCTTTTTTTGGCATATTAAGATCCAGCAAAACCAAATCAGGCGTTATCACCTTTTCAAAACCGTTGCGTTTATGGAGGTAATCAAGGGCCTGTTCACCATCCTCTGCAACGGAAATATTATTCTCGATCGAAGATTTTTCAAATGCATGCTTTGTAAGCAGAACATCTCCAGGATTGTCTTCTACAAGCAATATCTCAATAACGTTTGTTCCTGCGGAAGTCATGAATTTTTACTCTTTTCATTCACGTTTTGCTTATCGTAAGCAGGAATTGTAAAGAAGAAAGAAGCGCCCTCTCCGAGAGACGATTGAACCCAAATCCTACCTCCAAAACCTTCGATGATTTTCCGGCAAATTGCAAGCCCCATGCCGGTACCAACGTATTCATCCTTCGAATGAAGACGTTTAAATGGTTCGAATATTTGTTCACAATATTCTGGTTTCATACCTATTCCGTTATCAATGATAGAAACGGTCCACGTCCCGTCTTTCTCTTTTGTTTCTATATGAATTTCAGGTTTCTGGCTTGATATTTGATACTTGATACTATTTCCGATTAAATTTTGCAGAACGCGCATTAACCGTACAGGATTGGTGTGAATTGTCGGTAAAATATCATAGGTGATAGAGGCACCACTCGCATCAATACTCTCTTTCAAATTGTCTTTAATAAGCTTCATCGTGTCATTAAGATTGACGTCTTTAAAATTTTCAGCTTCCTGTCCAATTCTTGAATATTCTAACAGATCGTTCACCAGATCATGCATTCTACAGGCTCCATTATAGGCAAAAGAAATATACTCCCTTGCCTGATCGTCAAGCGTTTCAGCGTAGCTTTGTTCCAGTAAAGCAGTAAAGTTAGTAACCATACGTAGAGGTTCCTGAAGATCGTGAGACGCGACATAGGCAAAACGTTCAAGCTCGATATTTGAGCGTAAAATTTCATCTTCTGCCTGTTTCTTCTCGGTAATGTCATGCCCAATACCCAAAACAAAACTCTCTCCATCGGTGTTCTCAAACCGTACTTTCTTTGTAAAGAGCGTACGCATAGTGCCGTCAGGAAAAAGGATGGATTCTTCTGTTTCTGAATATCCCTCTTCTAATGCTTTTTTGTCTTGCGCAAGAAACGCTTCTGTTTCCTCTGGGGCATATTTTTCAAGTGTAGTCGTGCCTATGATCTTATCTCGAATATTCTCAGGATATACATTGAGGAACGCCGGGTTTGCTTCTATGATACGAAACTTATCGTCTTTGACGAACAGCAAATCTGGAATGCTCGACATTATAAGATCTTGAAACTGTTTTGAATTTTTAATCTCTTCTGTTCTTTTTTCGACGAGCCCTTCAATAACCTGACGGCGTCTTATGAGCTGAAAAAACGTGTAGGTTGTAAAGAACGTAAAAGCGAATCCTGAAAACAGAACAAGCAACGAAATGAAGGAAGGCGTTCTTTTGATTTTTTGGACATTGGGAAAAGCTCTGATTTCCCATCTTCGTCCGGCAAGGCTCAGCGATTGAGACGAAACGAATTTTGAATGTAGTGCGCTTTCGTCGAAAAAGCCAAAAATTGTTTCAGGGTTCTGAGGGTCGCTTATATCCCGTATCGATATGTTTGTGCGACCATAGTCCTGGCCCAAAGCGCTTTTAACAGTATCACCTAAACGTAAAACAAGGACGACAAAGCCTTTTAAATTCTCATGCCTTGAAGCCGCATTTGAGTAAAATCTATTCCCCTTGAAAATTGGATTAAAGACAAGCAGGCTAAGCTGTTTATTTTCTTCTTGAATAAGTTCAAATGTGCCGGCAGCCGTGGGCTTTCCGCTTTTTGTCGCGGATAATATAGCGGCATTACGGCGCTCATTATTAGGAGAATCAAGACCAAAAGCTTTTGAGTTTCTGTCGTGCGGTTCAACATAATATACGGGGTAGTATTGCTTTCTGTCCGGCGCGGCAATTAATTGTCCGTCTATGTCTTGTTCGTAGATGTTAAAATCAGGAAACCCGTCTTTTCGCGCTAGGCTTTCAAAGCGCGCACGCTCACTATGCTTTATCTTTGGAATCCATTCGAGAGCCTGAATATCAGCATGGTTTTTCAAGAGCGGCTGTACAAATGTTTTGAATTCCTGCCGGTCAACATAAGTGGAAGAGTCAAAAAAGGCTTTTAATGCATCTAAAACTTTAATGTTGGCGTCTATTGAGCGTTCTATGGCTACGATTTTGGACTTGTTTTGTGAGAGTATGTCTTGCTGCGTTTGCTGTGCCTGCATGTTTTGAAAGAGAAAATAAGCAGCAATAGATGCCGTTACACCAATTACTCCGATGACAATGGGCAGGGTGTAGGTTTGAATATAACCGGCTTTATGAGTGAGTTGGTATTCTTCCTTATTATTTGCAAGCGTACGGTAGCCGAGTAATGTGAAAAGAAGAAATGAGATGGCCAGACCGCCAAAGAAAGTGCGAAGAATTTTACTTCTCAGCTCATGTTGCGCATTCAAGACAATTGTACCGTCACTGATATATGTAAGCTCAAGGTTTTTTAGCGCAATTTTTGTATAAACCTCTCTGGGCAGTGCAATCGCAGATGTATCCATGCTAACTACGACGCCGTCCTGCTGAAGTTTGAATACACCGCCTTCTGTCATTGTCTTAGGGCTAAAAATAGCTGATAAAGGCTTTGAAATTTCAGCACTTAAAATCCCCTTTATCTGATCACGGTATTTTACGGGAATGGAGATAACAAAACGGAAAAACTCTTCTTCTTGCTCTAAGAGTTGAAAGTTATAAGAGACTGTTCCATTAATGAGCGCGGTTAACCATGAAGTATCAAGCGTGAAATCACCTCTTATATCGCCTGTGGTTTGATAAATTATGTCTCCATCGACATTTTGCAAAACCAGGCGGCTTTTCTCGCCTGCGATCACAAAATTATTGATGAGGTCAATAAATTCAGGGCGGCTCACATCGGATAATAACGTAGCATTTACTATGACAGGGAATTTGGCAAAATCTTCCAGAGTAGATTTGTGATTGGAAACAAAGCGTTTAAAAAGTTCTGTCTCGATTTCCAGTGTGGTCTGGCTGTCCTCCATATGTTGCGTTTCCAAGGATTTGTTAATTTGCGGTATGGCAACAAAAGCAGTCAGCAATGTCATGATCAAAAAGAACCCGATCAAAAACACAGCGAAAATTCTAAGGACAGGGGCGTTTTGGTTTTTAAAAATTGCAGAGTGTTGTTCTGTCATTTTTGTGCTTCTATAATTAATGCTCCGTAATTCTTCCCATATTTCGCCACGCAATAATAATTTTTCAGAAATATTTTGTAATTTCTTTTGCTGCGGATAATTTTATTTTCCGCTTTTTTGTAAAAACAAAATACACTCAAACCCATATACAGACCAAGGATGCTACCATAGGCTTCAATCAGCCTACAGAGATATTTTTGCTGACTCCGAAATTGGTGAAGATGCATTCACCACCGAAAAAAATGATTATATTCATCTTCGCTTATCGCGGTAATTTCAATGCCCATAAAAAAACCGGCCCTTTAACGATCGGGGCCGGTTCAATTCTTTGAACATAGATTTTATCTATCTGCAGATTTCGCCAATCGTACAAGATTGATAAATTCGGCGCGGTAGCCGAAATCATCTTCACCTTTGTTGCGTTTTGCCAGAGCAATTACATCATCATAAGTGAAATCTTCGGATACATGTTCTCCACCTTGAAGAAGCTGTCCAAATCCGGCAACGGCCGTAGCAAAATTTTGCTCTGTCCCCGCCGTGCCTTCCAAATTAGAAGTTACAGGCATCGCGATCAGCTTGGATTTATTTTCTTGCGGCAACTTGTAACGGATTTTCAGGAAAGCCAATTCTCCGCTGAAATCAGTGTCCGCTTTCGCGTCCTCGACGTTCTTGGCTGTACTATAACGCAAAGGGTCAACGCTGCCCGCCCCACTTCCAACAGGTGTGATCTCGTAAATAGCGCTCACGGTATGACCGGCACCGATATCACCCGCATCGACTTTATCATTGTTAAAGTCTTCGCGGTTCAAAGCGCGTGTTTCATATCCAACCAGACGATACTCGGCCACGGCTTCAGGGTTAAACTCAACCTGAATTTTCACATCCTTGGCAATCGGGAACAGTGAAGATGTCGCCTCTTCGACCAATACTTTGCGCGCTTCGCTAAGGCTGTCGATATAGGCGGCAACGCCGTTACCGTTCTGCGCCAGAGCCTGCATCATCTGGTCATTGTAATTCCCCTGACCAAAGCCAAGCACGGAGAGGAAAATACCGGTCTTGCGCTTACGCTTTACAAAATTTTTCAGCTCTTCGTGATCGCGGATGCCAACATTAAAATCACCATCGGTGGCAAGAATAACGCGGTTCACGGCTTCATCATTAAAATTCTGCTCGGCCATATCATACGCCAGATTAATCCCTGCCGCACCGGCCGTACCACCACCTGAGCGTAAATTATTAAGTGCGCCCATGATCTTCGATTGATCGGAAACTTTGGTTGGCCCCAACGCTACACCTGTCCCGCTCGCATACGTTACAATCGAAACCGTATCGTCAGGTTTCAATGTATCGAGCAAAAGCTTCATGGAGTTTTTCAGCAGCGGAAGCTTGTCCGGTGAATTCATAGAACCGGAAACATCGAGCAAGAACACAAGGTTGCTATCCGGCTGTACGTCATTCATTTCATAACCTTTAATACCAACATGCATCAGCTTCTTACCTTCCGCCCATGGGCTATCGGTCAATGTCACAGTAGGCTTGAACGGCTCGCTTTTGCTTTTTGGCAGGGCGTAATTGTAATCAAAATAATTGACCAGCTCTTCGATACGCACCGCATCTTTTTGTGGCAATTGCCCATTATTGAGCTGACGACGCATAAAGCTGTAGCTCGCCGTATCCACATCAACAGAGAATGTGGAAACCGGCTCGGCGGCGACCTGTTTAAACGGGTTCACTTCAAAAGCTTCAAACTTATCGCGCCCCTCATCCTGATAATAACTTGGCGCACTATCATCAGATGGCATAGGCATCGCGATGCGCTTTCGTGTTTGTTTGAGAGGGGCGACCATACGCTTCATCGCTTGTTGAGGAGGGGATGCGAAGCCGAGCACACCTTGCATCAAAGCGCCCCCTGTCGGAGCAGGAGAGACGGCGAAAGCCTCATTTTCTACGCGCATCTCCGCCTTTTTTTCTTTAGGTCCAAGCGCATCGGCTAAAACAGTTGTATTACTTTTATCTTTCGATATAGCGCGATGTCCGTCATCTTCTCTCATTTTTTCAATAGCCTTCACATAGGATGGCGCGGCCGTTTCTGTTCCCGGTGCATTTGTAATATCAGGTGCAGCGGTCACATAGCTCATCTCCGCCACTTTATCTTGTGTCTGGTTATAAGCCATCGGCAAAGCGATAAAGGTCACACCGGCCATCAATACTGCACCGCCTTGTATAAGTCTTTTATTTGAAAGTTGTTCCATTGGATCTCTCCCGTTTTCTGAGTTGCTGTTACCCATAAGACGAGAGAGAATTGAAAATCCTTGGAATTTTTTTTGTTTTTTCTGCTGATGCTCTTTAAACGCCTGTACAGACACGTTTACAGCGCGTTTTTGTGCGTTTGGATCGGCCTCGGGAACGTCCGTATCTTGCAGAATTTGCTTTAATTTTGCGTCATCCATAGTTCTCGTTCCTTTCAAATTGAGCGCTGAGTTTCTTACGCGCCTCGTGAATGCGCCATGACACTGTGCTTTCTTTAACGCCGAGCGTCTTGGCCGCTTCTTTATGCGAAAGCCCTTCGCTCATAACCAGCAAAAGCGCGGCTTTTTCACCATCGGGAAGTTCATGCACAGCGGCGATGACCTGTTTGGCATAAACCGTATCCTCGCTCTTGCTCTTGCTTGATACGGTTTCAAGCGCATCGGGGTTGGACGGGTGACGGTTTTGTTTTTTGTACCAGTCTTTCCCCGCATTGATCGTCAAACGGTAAAGCCAGCTGGTAAAGGCACACTCGCCCTTAAAGCTGTCCAGCCCACGCGCCAGTTTGATACACGCATCTTGCGTAATATCTTCGGCATCGTTTTTATTGCCGCACCATTTGAACGCCATTTTGAACATGGTCTGATAATGCCTGTTCACAAGGTTTTCAAAAGCGCATGCATCGCCTTTTTTCGCCAGCGTTATGAGCGCGGAATCTTCCATTTTGCTCCTTTTCACAGGTAAGACGATGCCTAGTATAAATTCCTTGGAAGAAAAGTCAGCTTTTTCTTTTTTTAACGCGGTACAGTTTTTTAATAAAAAAAATCAAAAGTTTAAGTTTATAACTTTAACCGGATCAACACCCATACTAAAGGATAGCGCACCTGCTGGAAGGGCTTGAAACGATGGTTTGGTGTGTGTGCATTAATATGGTAAGAGCGTAGCATTCACATATTGACATGAATCCCTCGAATCATTACGGTTAATGCAGTAGTTCAAAGATGTCCTCGCCTTTCTCTCTCTTAGAGCGATCATTCTGGTTTTTTCATTGATGCAATCAAAAGGTTTCAAGATTGTGAATCGTAAAACATATTTATTAGCAGGGGTCTCTATCCTTGGGGTTCTTTTTGGGTTCACTCATCTGGCATATGCGGAGGATTGTACGGCAGTTCTACCGGGTGGAGACTGTACGCTCGATGAAGATACAACGGCGCCATTGACGATCAACAATACCGTGACTTTAACCGTGGGCGGCAGTGTGACAATCGGTCATACGGTTGACGGCGGTGTGTCTAATGCGGGCACCATTACAACAAATAGTGGCAGCGTTACAGTGAACCAAACAGCGGCGATCGGTAGCACCGCTCCGATAGATAGTTTGTCCATTGGTGATGGTGATACGTGGAATGCCTCTGCGAATATCATTACGGATAATAGCGGCGGCGATGCAAATAATGGCGCTGTTCAGGGTGACCTGGATTTGGGTACTGCGGATGGCGGCGAAGTGTTGAATATGAATGGCGGCATTACAGTGCGCGCTCAAATAGACGGGAACGCTGCCGATAATATAAATGTCGGCGCGGATGCAAATGGCGGCGACTTTACGGTCAGTGGCGCAATAAACTCCGTTATTTTGAATGTTAATAGCGGAACACTTACAACAACAAGCTCCATCGGGGGCGCAACCGCGCTTGCTGATATAAATATCAATACGGGCGGCAGGTTGAATTTGGGCGGTGCATCTAATGCCGCGCAAACGCTGGATCTGGATGGGACGCTTGGTATTGATTCGGGGTCATCACTTACGGTGACAACATATAATGCTGATGCCAATAACGGAAATATCGTTTTGGGGGTTAACCGGGATACCGGCGCAACAACAAACGGCGCGATAGCGTTCACTGGGGGCGGCGCTGTGGATTTAAGCGGCTCCTCGTTTAGTGTGAATATTGAATCGGGTTCCGAAGTTCTGGGTTCGGAAACAATCACAAATGTTATTCAGGGTAATGGCGGTGCAACTATCCTGCCGACGATTGTTGATAATTCCTTTTTGTACGATTTTACTCTTCAGCAGGCCGGAAATAACGCAAATTTGATTATTAATCGAAAGAGCGTAACGGATTCCGCAACGACAGGAAATAACGCGAAAGCCGCGAGTGTCCTGCTCTCTGAGCTGGAGGTGAGCGAGAATGCTGATATCGTGGCGGTTCAGTTGAATTTGGCCAATGCTCCAACGCAGGAAGCCTATAATGAAGTTCTGGAATCAACCCAGCCGGCTCAGGACGCCGGAACATCTGCAGCTTCGGGGATTGTGTCGGATAAAACAGTAGATCTTGCGCTTCGCCGGCTTTTATATTTAAGAAATGGCTCTCGCCTAACGGGTGTGAGTTCCGGTGATGAATACGAAGACGAAACTATCGGTGGCCGTGCATGGGTGCAAGGCTTCGGTTCGAGCGGCGAGCAATCCGCGCGCGATGGAATTGATGGTTACGATGTCACATCGAAAGGTGTGTCTGTTGGCTATGATACCGGCGGTTTGAATGAAAAAATTGTGCTGGGTGTTTCCGGAACATATGCAACGACGGAAGTCAGTGCAAACAACGCGAACAGTACTGAGTCAGATATTAAAAGTTATCAACTCGGCATGTACGGAACATATAATACCGATGATGATTTATTTATAAATGGTGCCTTTATTTGGGGTGTTAATGACGTGACCAGCACCAGAAAAAATGTGGGCGGAACCGGTGCCGTTGCCAGGGCCGAATATGATAGCCAGCAAATAACGGTCTATTCCGATATTGGCGCGGATTATAAACGTGATGCGTTGATCTTGACGCCAAGCGTTGGCGCGCAATACTCCTATCTGGAAACAGAAAATTATAGAGAGCGCGGCGCTGGTGGTCTTAACTTACGCGTGAATGAGGACGCTGTTCATGCGTTGGAAATCGGTCCAAAGCTTGGCGCTAAGTGGGAATATCAAACACAGGGTGGTAAATATGTTATGCCCGAAGTCTCCGTGGGGTACAGTTACGACCTTATCGGGGACGAAAGTGAGAATATTGCAACGCTACAAGGTGGGGGCGGGCAACTGCAACTTGAAGGTTTTGAATCCCAGCGTCATACAGTGAATGCGGGAACGGGCGTAAGTCTCTCGGATGAAGTTTGGGAAGTGAAGGCCAATTACGATTTCGAGCTTCAGGGCGATTTGAACATTCACAGCGCGTCGTTACGCGGTGTGTATAAATTTTAGAACTGGATGATTTGGTTGCTAAAATGTTTGTAAAAAGAACTCTTTTATTGGCGCTGGCTCTAGGCTGCCTTTCTGTGACGAGTAATGCTCTGGCGGGGCAAAAAACATACTTACCCGAAACACAGTGGGCGTTGGAAAATGTTCCCGGTTTTGCCGGAAAAAGCTGCCGAGTTTCCAGACAATACAATCAAGATGTTCAATCTATCGCCTTGCATTTTTACGAAAAAAACTGGGCGGATCTTTTTGTTTCTTTCAACGGCGCCGGGTTTGAGCCAGGGGCTGTTTACGAAACGACTTTGTCAGGCGATGGCGGTTACGCTCAAAACCTGTCCGCACGTGTTCTTTCTGCTGAAAAGCTCGTAGTTCAGATTAAGGGGACGGAAGATTTTCTGGATACAATGCAATATTCCAAAGGTTTGAATCTTGTTCTAGGCGGCAACGAATATGCATTTTCAAACCCGAAACAGTCCAGTTTTTTCGAAATATTATCTTCTTGTTTTGGTGATCAGTCATTTGATGAATATGCGGCAAAAGATAATGCGCCATCCGAAATGAGCAAAAATATTCGCGATACTGTAACGCTTGTTCAACTCGATACTATGAAAGGGATTGCAGAGAAAGGGATCGCAGAAAAAAAGGGTGTAGAAAGCCCATCAATACCTTCTTTAGCCCCGGTCACACTGCGCCGCATTTCAAAACCGGTTGAGAAACCTGTATCGGCAACGCGCGCCGCTTTACAAAGAGTATTGGATAAGCCATTGCCGCGTGTGCGGCCTTCAACACTGGATTATAGCGCATATGTATCGAAAGTGGAGCCAGCCGCCGGAGAGGGTGACCCGCTGCCAGAACTCCCTGTTGTGAATATCGTAAAGATACGTGAGCCTGAAAGTGCTGTAGACGCTGGGCCTGAAATCTCCTCTGGTTTTCAGAGGCTTTCACGTTTTAAGAAAAAAATTGAAGCGCAGGACAATGCAAAACGAGACAGCGCAAAACAAAAGGCAAAATCAAAAACGCCTACAGAAAAAATTGTCTTAAAACCGATTCATAGAAATGTTGTTAGCGACATATTCCAATCTCCCGAAAGACCTGCGGATTTTGCGGCGCAGGCAATGGAGCAGCAATATGCAAGAAGGGCTTCATCGGGGAGTGTGGCTGTTGAGCGCGAAGAGCCTTCTGCTTCGGCGCGTGTGTTTAAAAATGTTCTCGATAAAATCGTTGGCCATAAAGATAAGCCTGCGATGGATGGACCGATTCAGCGCGCATCCTATGCTGATAACGCACTGGAAACTGTAAGAGTAAAACCGAATATAATTGATCTTTCTCAATCGTGTAATGCGGCTGTTCCTGAGGAAATAGAGCATTTAAAACCGTATATTTCCGGTAATCAAACACATGCCGAAAGCGATCAGGAGTTGGTCGAAAGTTTGAAATTAAAAATGCAGCTTTTGGAGCGGGAGAAAGAAGCTTTAAGAGACAATCAACCTGAAGAACCCGGAGCGCTGTCCCTTGTTCGTGTGTGTACGCAGGAAAAAACGGATATGCAGTCCCTTGCAAAACGCCTTGAGGCACTGGAGGCAAGGAATTTTGAAATGTCTCAAATACAAAATGATATCCAGGCACCGGCAGGGGAGTCTGAAGAGTTTGATTCAATGCAGTCCAACATTGATGAATTAGCGGCTGAAAACCGATCATTACAAAGAGCTATGCAGGAAATGCGGGCCTATATTAATGAATTGAAGCTGAAAGAAGGCGCGGATTCATCAAGGGATGATCCAGAAAACCCTGTTGAGGGCGCTGATGAGAATATTATAGATGAAATAACGGTTGAGCAGGCGATAGAAGATGTTGGGTCACTCTCCTCTGATGTGCCCGAGCCCGATGTTACAAATTCTGAGGGGGTATTACCTGATAATCAATTAGAAGCAGGGCAAACCCCGGACGAACAACAAAACAAGATAACTGATCAAGTCGATCAAATTGAAGTTTCTGAGTAAAATATCCTTCCTACGGCTAAATCTGGCCATTTTTACACTTTATTTAAACAATCCGGTTAAACTACTTAATTAGGGTACTTTTGGGCTTCTCATTATATGGCTGATACTGACATTGAAATAAAAACAGTAAAACTTCCCGAGGCTGGGGAAACCGTAACTGTTCATGCGAAGCCAAAGCAAAAAATTGCTTTGGAAGGCATCGACCTTGAAACAGTTGATATTGATATAGTTGGTGAAGATTTGATTATTTCAGATCCGGAAACAGGCGCCCGGCTTGTTTTCCCGGGGCTTGCTCTGTTATTATTTGAAGACGAAGTTGCTCCTGAGTTTTTTATCGATGGAGATCGGCTAAATGCCAGAGATCTTCTCAGCAACGTAGGTGAAGTCGGTAACCTGACGGTTGAGGATTATATTGCTGTCTCCAGTATCATTCCAGAAAATGAAACTGAACAAAAAAGCAACAAGACCGGTAATCCTGACGAAGAAATAACCGAAGTTTCTGAGGCACAGGCAAGCGAAACCTCTGGTCAAACAGAATCGGATTTCACAGGCGGTGTCGAAGGCGATGAAGATGGCGGTGCAGATGGAGAAAACGAGGGCAGCGATGAATCTGTTCTAATCTCGGTTTCAGCAGCAATCAGCAATTCTCAGTTTGATACAAGTCAGGTTGATGAGTTCGATACGCAATCTATCGAAGAATTTACAAGCAATAGCCCAAGGCTTGCTGTTGACGAAGAAGGCCTGTTCGATGGGCCGTTCTTTGAAGAGTCTTCCTCCGCCGCCCCTCCTGAGCCCCCATCTGAAAACACAGAAGAATTCGCAGACCCCCCCCAACCCGAAGAGCCTAAGGAATTTGTAGCAAGACTGTTACAGGTAGAGCGCATAGACGGTATAGAAGACATAATGGGTACAGATTTTCGTGTTGTGCGCGGTGGTGGCGGTTCCGATGCATCATTTTCAAACCCGTTAAACGAATTCCAGTTTTCAACAGAAGTCATTGATACAACGGCTGATAGTTCGGATGTCATCGTGTATGCCGATGATCCGGATTCATTCAGCGAAACACAAATGTCGCGCGTGTTTGAAGTTGAGCCTGAACTAGGGTCCGGTTTTGTTGTGACGCGCATAGAAATAAGCGGATTTCCCGTTGGTTTTACTCTTGCGGGTGTCTCGCAAGACGCATCAGGGTTTTTTATCGACAACCCTGCTTTGAATGGTCGCGGCGCCATTGAATTTAAAATTGAATATACTGTCCCGACGGATTTGAACTTTGATATTGGTGTAAAATTTACGGCCGAGTTTGATTCAATTGTGTTTCAGGCGCAAAACCCTGGCGTACCCCTGGTTGTACCTCTGGAGACAGAAATCACGGTCGAAGAAGATTTGAGCTTTGTAACACGTGATGTGTTTGGCCCTGATGATTTAAACTTTACCGACGCCGAAGGTAATACAGTCTATGTGTTGGCCAACAGCCCGAACGATAACCGGGTTTTCACCGGTGCGGGTGATGATAATATTACGGGCGGTTTAGCCAGCGATACGGTCAATTCCGGTGCTGGAAATGATATAATTTCGACGTTGGCCGGTGACGATGTCATTATCGGCGGACTCGGCGATGATCTAATTGATCCGGGTACAGGCTCGGATACAATCCGCGGGTCCGAAGGCGTTGATACACTTGATTATTCGACCTTAACACTCGATGTTGATCTTAACCTCGGTCTGATTGTTAACAATTTTGCAACGGCGACAATTGACGCTCTGGGCGCCGGTTTTGAACAAGATTTAGTCCGTGAAATTGAAAATGTCACCACGGGCTCTGGCGACGATATCCTTGGCGGAAATGACAGTGATAATGTTCTCATCACATCGGCAGGTGATGACACAATACTGGCAAGCCTTGGTTCTGACACATTGGATGGCGGCGCGGATAATGACGTTGTTGATTATTCAACGTTAGATGGCGTGGTGAACTTTATCGATGTGACTCTAAATGGTGCGAGCGCAGCCACAGTCACAGTTGATGGTGATACCAACGACACAGTTCAAAATATAGAAAATGTAATTGGTACGTCCGGCAATGACACTATTCGTGGTGATGGCGTTGTAAATAATCTCGAAGGCCGCGGCGGTGACGATACATTATCCGGCGGCGGTGCAATTGATGTCCTGGACGGCGGTTCCGGCTCTGACACAATTGATTATTCAGCCGCAGCAGGCGGCGTGAGCGTCAATTTGGCCACCAATCAAACAACCAACGACGGTGATGGGGCTTCCGACACACTCATCAGCATCGAAAATGTCACCGGATCGACAAATGCCGATAATATTACCGGTGATGCAAACGCTAATATTTTTGATGGCAATGCAGGTAATGACACGATCCTTGGAGCCGGCGGTAATGATCTTTTCCGCGCCAGTGATGATGCTGACATTCTTGATGGTGGCGCCGATATTGATGAGGTGGACTATTCAGGCCTTGCCGGTGTGAACTTTATCAATGTCACATTGAACGGTGCAACCGATGCAACAGTTACTGTTGACGGTGGAACGAATGACACAATTCGCAACATTGAAAATGTCACCGGTACGATTGGGGATGACACAATCGGCGGCGATGCTGTAGCGAACATCCTTACCGGACTTGCTGGCGATGATACGCTTCTCGGCGGCGGCGGTAACGATACACTCGATGGCGGTGCAGGCACAGATGTGGCTGATTATTCAACAGCCGCTTTGGGCGTTACCGTGGATCTTTCTGTTAATCAAGCCACGGATGATGGTGATGGCGGCGTAGATACTCTGGTTGCTATCGAAAATATCCGCGGCTCTGCCAACAACGATATAATCAGCGGCGATAACGCAGGCAATACACTCTTCGGAAATGGCGGAGATGATTTCCTTTACGGCGCAGGTGGCAACGATACGCTTGATGGCGGGGCTGGCTCGGATTATGCAGATTATCTTAACGCGGCGGGCGCGGTAACTGTTGATCTCTCTATTGGCCAAACAACCAATGACGGTGACGGTTCAACCGATATATTGACGGATATCGAAAATATTCGTGGCTCTGCCAACAACGATAGCATTGATGGTGATGGAAATGCCAACCGTCTGCTTGGTCAAGCCGGCGATGACACGCTGTCCGGTAATGCGGGTAATGATATCCTCGAAGGCGGCGACGGTGACGACACACTCGATGGCGGCGCCGATGATGATACGCTTCTCGGTGATGCGGGCGGCGACACATTTATCTCCAGTGCCGGTGCCGACACGATGGACGGCGGTACGAACACAGATGTCGTTGATTACTCGGCAGATGGTTCGGTCAATTTCATTAATGTGACTCTCAACGGCACAACAAACGCAACAGTGACGGTCGATGGCGCTTCAAATGACATCATTCGTAATGTTGAAAATATAATCGCAACAAGCGGCAATGATACGATAACAGGTGATATTTTCGCTAACAATATTCAAGGTCTTGGCGGCGATGATGTTATTCGCGGTGGCGCAGGTGCAGATACACTTGATGGGGGCCTCGGAAATGACCAGCTTCGTTTTGATGAACTTACAGGCCAAGGGGTTAGCTTAAACTTAACCAACCAGACAGCCGTGTATCAAGTCGACAGCAGTATCGACACATTCTCGAACTTTGAATCTTATTTTCTCACGCTTCAGGACGATACGGTCAGCGGCTCTGTAAATGTTGATGTAGTATCCGGTTTGGCCGGCGACGACTTGTTTGATGCCAGCGCGGGTAGCGATATTTTTGATGGCGGAACGGATTCAGATACAATCAGCTATGCAACAGCAACGGGCGTTAACTTCATCAGTGTAACTCTAAACGCGGGCGTCGATGCAACGGTCACCGTGGATGGCAGTGATGATGACACAATTCGTAACATTGAAAACGTAACAGGCACGGCCGGAAACGATTTCATTGCCGGTGACACGCAGGACAATACCCTTGAAGGTGGCGCGGGTGACGACACGCTTATTGGCGCAGGGGGTATAGATATCCTTACAGGCGGCTCCGGAACAGATACCGCTGACTATAGTACAGCAGCAGGTTCTGTGATTGTAAGTTTAGCCGCCGGTGAGGCTTCGGTCGATGGTTTCGGCGGGACCGATACTTTACTGCAAATAGAAAATATTACAGGCTCCAATAACGATGACACCATCATCGGTAACGGCGTTGCAAATATGTTAAACGCAGGCTCTGGTAACGATGTCGTCCGCGGCGGCGCAGGCAGCGATAATATGGATGGTGGTCTTGGAAACGATGAGCTGCGCTTCGATGACCTTCTCGGTACAGGTATCATATTTAATGTCGGCGCAGGCTCGGCTTTTTATGTTGTGGACGCAAGTACAGATACATTCCTGAACTTCGAAACTTATTATACAACAGGCCAGGGAGATACGATCTTTGGCTCGGCTTCCGCCGACATAATTTTTGGCCTTGATGGTGATGATATATTTGATGGCAGTGACGGCGCAGATATTCTTGATGCCGGTAATGGCAGCGACACTATGGATTATTCCAGCTTCGCTGTTGGAAATTTCATCAATGTCACACTCGACGATATTAATGCCGTAACAGTGACAATCAATGGTCTTGCCAATGACACGATTTCCGCATTTGAAAATATCACAGGCAGCGCCGGCAATGATACAATTGCGGGTGACGCCAATATTAACACTCTCAACGGTAGCGCGGGCGACGACGTTATCCGCGGCGGTGCAGGCGGCGATACACTGATTGGTGGCGCAGGCACAGACCAGCTCCGTTTTGATGAACTTACAGGCACTGGCGTCAATATTGATATCGACGCGGGTACGGCATTTTTCGGCGGCGACAGCTCGACAGATAATTTCAACACATTCGAAGAATATTATATGACGAACCAGGCCGATACGATTTCCGGTTCTGTAAATGTTGATACAATTTTTGGTCTGAGTGGTGATGATACATTTAATGTCAGCGCCGGAGCCGATATTTTGGATGGCGGCGCGGGGGTAGACACGGCTGATTACTCTTCTTTATCTGCCACAAACTTTGTGACTGTTACGCTGAACGGCGCTGGTGCTGGTACAGTGGCCGTTAATGGCGGAAGCACAGACACACTCACAAATATTGAAAATATTATTGCAACCGCCGGCGGCGATACATTCATCGGTGATGCGCTGGACAACACGTTTTTTGGCGGTGCGGGTAACGATACATTCGACGGTCGCGGCGGTGATGATATTCTCAATGGTGAAGCAGGCGACGATTTATTCCTGGCCAGTGATGACGCAGACACAATTGATGGCGGAACCGGAACGGACACGATCGATTATTCAGGCCTCGCCGGCGTTGTTTTCATCAACACCACATTGAACGGAAGCACCGATGCAACAATCACCGTTGCCGGTGGTACAGATGACACAGCGCGTAATGTTGAAAATATTATCGGCTCTGCTGGCGACGATACAATAACCGGCGATAGTCAGGATAATGTATTTACCGGTGGCCTCGGAAATGACACGCTAGCCGGTCGCGGCGGCGATGACACATTGGCCGGCGGCGCTGGAATTGATACAGCGGATTATTCGGGCGCGCTTGTCGGCGTGGTTGCAGATTTAAGCACTGGCACAGTTGCCACAGACGGCGACGGCGGAACAGATACGCTAACAGATATTGAAAACCTGACCGGCTCCGGCAATAACGATGATCTGACCGGTGATGCAAATGCAAACGCGATTACCGGTGGTGCAGGCGATGACATTCTACGCGCAAGCGGCGGTGCAGATATTTTAGATGGCGGCGCTGGCTCTGATGAGGTTGACTACTCTGCGCTCGGCGTAACTTCAATTGACGTCACATTGAACGGTGCAACCGATGCAACGGTCACGGTCAATGGTGGAACCAATGATACTGTTCGCAATATCGAAGATGTTACCGGTACAACAGGAAATGATACGATTACCGGTGACTCTCTTGATAATCGCCTTGATGGCGGCGCTGGTAACGACACGCTGGCCGGCCGCGGCGGTGACGACACGCTGGTCGGCGGCCTTGGAATCGATACGGCTGACTACTCACTCGCTGTCGGTTCCATCAACGTCAATATGGCGATTTTTCAGGCAACCAGCGATGGTGACGGCGGAACAGATACATTTTCGAGCATAGATAATATTATAGGCTCCGTGAATGACGACATTATTCTTGGCGATGGAAGCGACAATACGCTTCAGGGCATCGGCGGCAACGATACGCTCTATGGCGCGGGTGGCGATGACATCCTGAATGGCGGCGCAGGTGCAGCCGACGTTGCGGATTATACAAACGCCGCCGCCGCAGTAACCGCCAGCTTAACAACCAATACAGCGTCCGATGATGGCGATGGCGGAACAGATACATTTATTACCATCGAAAACCTAACGGGCTCTAACTTTGATGACACACTCGAAGGCGGGGCAGGCGCGAACACGCTTGATGGAGGCACAGGAAACGATACGCTTTCCGGGCGCGGTGGTTCAGATATTCTGAACGGTGGTACAGGAATAGATACAGCCGATTATTCTCTGGCTGCTGGTATCGTGATCGCTGATCTGAGCTTGGCAAGCGCAACCAGCGATGGCGATGGCGCGTCCGATACCTTCACGAGTATCGAAAACCTAACAGGTTCGGCTAATAACGATATTCTGCGCGGCGATAATAACGGTAACGCAATTGATGGCGGCGCTGGCGATGACGCTATCCGTGGTCGCGGCGGGGTTGATGTTCTGGATGGCGGCGCAGGTGTTGACACGGTTGATTATACGCAAGCGACGACAGACGTAACAGTAAATCTTGCCGCTGGAAGCGCAGCCGATGACGGCGATGGCGCATTCGATACAGTATTGAACTTTGAAAATGTCACAGGTTCGGCCAATAATGATACAATCACAGGTGACGCAAACGCAAACACGCTCGACGGTTTGGCCGGCGATGACACGATTGCCGGCGGCGGCGGCGTTGACGCAATCGACGGTGGTGCAGGAACAGACACAGCGGATTATTCAAACGCCGCTGCGGCCGTAACCGTAAGCCTATTTAGCGGTGCAGCTTCCGATGATGGCGATGGCAGTAATGACACACTCACGGATATCGAAGATGTAACCGGTTCTGACTTTAATGACACGATCACTGGCGATAATGCAGCCAACCGTCTCGAAGGTGGTGATGGTGATGACACGCTCGATGGTCGTGGCGGTGCGGATGTTCTGGTCGGCGGCGGTGGTATAGATACTGCTGATTATTCACTAGCTGCCGGCGCTGTAACAGCGGACCTTTTGTCCGGTTCTGCCGTAAATGATGGTACAGGAAACGCTGACACATTCTCCAGTATTGAAAACCTGACCGGTTCTTTAAACAACGATATTTTGCGCGGTGATAACAACGACAATGTCATCAGCGGTCAAGTCGGTGACGATATACTTCGCGGTAATGGCGGCGACGACACACTGGATGGCGGCGGAGGTACGGATACGGCGGATTATTCAACGGCTGGCGCGGCTGTTAACGTCAATCTTGCTGGCTTTACAGCGGCCGATGGTACAGGCGGAACCGATACGCTGACAAATATCGAAGATGTTCTGGGCTCCGGTAACGACGACACAATTTCCGGTGACGGGAATGCAAACACACTAGACGGAAACTCTGGTGATGACACGCTTTACGGTGCGGGCGGCGCAGATACAATTGATGGCGGTGCGGGTACAGATACGGTCACATACGCCGCGGCTGCTGGTGTGGTTAATGTAGATCTGAGCGCCAATTTGGCTGGGAATGACGGCGATGGCGGCACAGACACAATCAACAATGTTGAAAATGTCATTGGTTCGAACTTCGATGATATAATTACCGGGGATAATTTGGGCAATGTTCTGACTGGTGGAACAGGCGACGATACATTATCCGGTGGCGCGGGCGGCGATACGCTTAATGGCGGCGCGGGTACGGATACGGCTGATTATACATCTGCGGCAGGCGGAATTGTTGTAAATCTTGGTGCAGGAATGGCAACAAACGATGGCGACGGCGCATCCGATACGCTAACGCTCATCGAAAATGTTATCGGTTCGGCCAATAACGATACGGTTACCGGTAATACAGGCGTAAACCTGATTGAAACGGGCGCAGGCGATGACACAATTAATTATTCTGGCGGCAATGACACATTTGACGGTGAAGCCGGTTCGGACACCGTGGATTATTCCTTAAGTGGTGCAAACTTCATCAACGTGACACTCTCGGGAGCGATTGATACAACGGTTACGGTTGATGGCGGCGATAACGATACAATTCGCAATATTGAGAATATCGTAGGAACTGGTGGTAACGATACAATCCGCGGTGATGCAGAAGACAACACAATTACAGCAGGCGCAGGTGACGATGTTATTCAAGGCGGCGCGGGTGATGACACATTCGACGGTGGACTTGGAACCGATGAACTCCGCTTTGACGATCTTGGCACGATTGGCGTGAGTCTTGATCTTTCAAATTCAACAGCATTCTATGCCGCAGATTCAAGCACGGACAGCTTCACAGGTTTCGAAAGTTACTACCTGACAAATCAGGATGACACAGTCACAGGCTCAACAGGTGCCGACATCGTATTTGGTCTTGGCGGTGATGATACCTTTAATGCATCGGCCGGTACTGATGACTTCGATGGTGGGTTGGGTACAGATACAATCAACTATTCTGCACTGCCGGTGAACTTCATTAATGTCACGTTGAACGGTGCCACAGATGCAATCGTAACCGTTGATGGCGGTGACGACGACACGATTTCAAACATCGAAAATGTAACCGGTACAGCCGGAAATGATACAATTACAGGAGATGCGGAAGACAATACGCTCAGCGGCCTTGGCGGCGATGATATCCTCACAGGCGGCGCCGGTAACGATAGCCTTCTTGGCGGCGCCGGTAACGACTCCTTCTTCGGTAGCGCGGGCCAAAATACATATGACGGCGGTGCCAATATCGATACTCTGGATTACTCAACACAAACCGGGATCACAGCAATCGATGTGACATTGAACGCATCGGGTCTTGCAATCGTAACAATTGCCGGCGGCGTGAATGATCTTGTGCAAAATGTTGAAAATGTCATCGGTACAGATGGTGATGACACACTTCGCGGTGACACGCTTGATAACATTTTCACTGGTGGTTTGGGTGACGATATCCTTGCTGGTGATGCGGGCGCCGATATTCTCGACGGGGGCGGCGGTAACGATACTGTCGATTACTCTACAGAAACAGGCATCAATTTCATTACCGTGACACTGAACGGCGCGATCGATGCAACGGTCACAGTCGACGGCGGCCTGGACGATACAATTCGCAATATCGAAAACGTGATTGGCTCAACGGGCGACGATACAATTACCGGTGACGGTCTTGATAACACGCTCGAAGGCAATGACGGTGCCGACACACTGATTGGCGGTGCAGGTGCTGATACACTTGATGGAGGCGATGGTATAGATACGGTTGATTATTCTGCCGAAATTGGTGTCACATCGATCAGCGTCAATCTGGACGGCGCAAATTTCCAGACGATTACAGTCAACGGTCAAGCCAATGACAGCGTTCGTAACGTTGAAAATATTATCGGCACAGATGGCAATGATACAATTCTGGGTGATGGCAACGCCAATGTACTTACTGGTGGTGACGGTGATGACCAGCTACGCGGTGAAGGCGGCGCTGACACGCTTGATGGTGGGTTGGGTACGGATACGATTCTTTACAACGATAGCACGCAGGCTATTACAGCAGACATGACACTCTTAACCGGCGGGTTTTTCACAATTACATCTGGCGCTGGTACGGACACGGCAACGAATATTGAAAATATTGTTGGTTCATTGGGTAACGATACGCTAACCGGTGACGCCGGTGACAACGTCTTCTCCGGGGGGCTCGGTAACGATGTGCTTGATGGCGGCGATGGTAACGATACACTTCAGGGCGACGACGGCGATGATACGCTTACTGGTGGAAACGGTAACGATCTGCTCGAAGGCGGTTTGGGTGATGATACGCTAAATGCGAGCGTTGGTGCCAATATATATGATGGCGGCGAAGATCTGGATGGCCTGGATATTGATACGGTGGATTACTCCGCATCCGGCGCGACCGCAATTAGCTTCGTCCTCAACGGCAGCACCGACGCAACCATCACGGTAACCGGAGGCGTTGATGATACTGCGCGCAATATTGAACGCGTGATTGGAACATCCGGCGATGACACCATGCAAGGTGACACGTTCAATAATGTCTTCCTTGGTGGCACGGGCGATGACACATTCTTATGGTCTGCTGGCGCTGATGAAGTCAGCGGCGAAGGCGGTACAGCCGATATAATCGATTTCTCTACAGCCGGAACGGGTGTCGTTGCCAACCTGTTAACACAACCAGGCGGCTTCTTCGAGTTTGATGTTGGCTCAAATGAAACGCGGGCAAACGGTATCGAAATTATCGTAGGCTCTGGTAACAACGATGCCATTCGTACCGATACAACAGAGATCACTGAACTACGTGGTGAAGCTGGTAATGACTTCCTCGTGATGAATGTTGCCGGGTCTACCGTTTCCGGTGGTTTAGGAAATGACTCAATCCGCCTTGGCGAAAATAACGGCTCTGCAACGGGCATCACCGCAAACGGCGATGATGGTAACGATGATATACGTGCACAGCGCGGCGGCCATACTATCGACGGTGGTATTGGAACGGACCGCGTTGACTATGTCTGGATGGGGCAAGGTATAACACTCACCCTTCAGGATGCCGGTGATTCAACAGTAACCTTCAGCGGCGCTGCAACGGATGATACACTCAGAAATATCGAAAATATTCGTGGAAGTGACACGACAGATGTAATTACAGGTAACAGCTTTAACAACACTATCGAAGGTCGAAACGGTAACGATACGCTGGACGGCGGCGGCGGTGATGATGTCGTAGACGGCGATGATGGTGATGATACACTTTTGGCATCACTAGGCGCCGATTCACTTATTGGCGGTATCGGAATAGACGTTGTTGATTATTCAACATTGAACGGATCAATTAACTTTATTACGGCTGATATGGGTGCCGGTACGGTTATGCTCGATGGCGTTGCAGAAAATCACACAATCAATACAATCGAAAACCTGATAGCAACAAACGGTAATGATATCGTAACAGGGAGTACAGGAGATAACACCCTCACGCTTGGCGCTGGTGATGATACTGTATTTGTCAGTTTCGGCGCGGATGCTCTGAACGGCGGCGCAGGGACAGACACATTCAGAGCAGACACCCTGACGACAGAAAGCATAAATCTGGACCTTGCCTTTGGCGGTATAACACTGAGCAACGCAGACACCCAAACGCTCACGAATTTCGAAATTTATTACCTCAGCGATCAAAACGATACGCTCTCCGGTTCTACTGGCGATGATACGGCTTTTGGTTTGGACGGCGATG
>Ga0316204_10004545_pt1 | contig 24680 bp, 25 predicted proteins | sample 6monrhotite_MG_2_FD_205661 | JGI IMG/M metagenome (GOLD analysis project Ga0316204, IMG submission 205661) | Microbial mat bacterial communities from mineral coupon in-situ incubated in ocean water Damariscotta River, Maine, United States -... | ecosystem: Environmental > Aquatic > Marine >... | reverse complement strand
GGATTGCTAAAAGTTATTTAAAGTCGACAACCAACCAAGAAGTATTCATTGAAGCACTTGCTAAATCTTTTCATTTCGAAGAAGGCGAGACTATTCATACTGAAATATCGAGGAAGTATAATGACAAAATTATGCAGTCATTAATTCAAGAATCTGGATTACAGTTATGTAACAAGATAATGGACAGCAAGGAGTACTTTGCTGACTACGTTTTATGTAAGACTTAATTTAGACTACTTACAATCTTTGGCAATTTTAATAACTGCCATTACTCCTTTTTTCTTCACTTCATCAAAGTCGTGGTATTCTTCGGCTACCTTATCAACTGCACAATCACAATACTTTTTGGCTTTATCTTCTCCCAGTAATTTGCTTGATTTATTCTCACAGTCAGCAACAAACTCTTTAATTTGTTTCTTAGTCCACCATTTGGCAGCTCCTTTAGCTAGTGCCTTACAAGAAAAAAATCCTCCTACCACGAGAATCAATATGAAAAATGAACTTTTGAGTTTCATGAATTTTGATTTCTCATAAAGATACATTTTGTGACTTTAATCACTTCCTTACTGTGACTTTAATATTACTTTTGAACTAATGAACCTCTTAATTAAGTCTATTTCATTCTTGGCGACAGCCTTGATATTGACAACATCTGCTTGGCAAGCATACACTGTGGTTCATTTTTACGCCAACCAAGATGCAATTGAGAAAGAACTTTGTGAGAATATTGAAAAGCCTGAGATGAAATGTCATGGACACTGTCAGCTTAACAAAAAACTTAATTTAACAGCATTAAATGATGCCAAAGTACCTGCAGAAGAATCCCCAAAATTAGGATTGGTAGTTTTTCAGAGCGTTGAACTACTTAGTGAAATCGAGATCTTCAAAACTTTGAATATCACTGAGAAAATTGAATTCAAAGAAAACCATATAGGTATTGAAATTTCAAACTGTCTATTAGACCCTCCCGAATTTGCTTAGTTCAAGAGATACGCTTTGAGTGTATCAAGAAATACTAATGCAAAGAATAAAAATGAAAACAATAATAATAATGTCATTGTTGCTCATTTGTCAAAATGCTTTTTGTTGCGATAACTGTAATGTCTATTTGGGTGTCACTCCTAATGATGACAGAAATTCTGTTAGTTTCATGTATAGAAACCGTCTAATGATGGGGTCTTACAATGCTTACGGTTTACAGACCATGTTAAAACATGCTGCGCACGGAAATGATCCAGCATTTTGGGGAAATGTAATCAGTGAACATTTTAATACTTATGAACTTAGAGCTCAATTTCTGATAAAAAAGAGATGGAGAACAAGTCTTATTTTGCCTTACATTCATAATTCTCAATTTATAAATGGGATTGATCGATTTGAACTAAATGGTTTTGGAGATCCAATAATCATGCAAGGTTATCAACTAATCAATCCATTTATTGAAGATGTTGAGGAGAAGGCAAAACACAGATTAGAAGTTGGACTCGGAGTAAAATTGCCTTTGGGTAAAATAAATATCTTGAATCAAAATGAACGACCTAATTTGGATTTACAACCAGGTACCGGAAGTTTAGATTATTTGGGATATGTAAAATACATTTTAAAGTTCAAAAACTTTGGAGCCATTGCGAACCTCAATTATAAACTCAACACGCATAATGCAGAAGGTTATCGCTATGGAAACACGGGAAACGCAACTTTAAATTTGTTTTATCAAACCAAAGTCAAAAATTTCACGTTTATCCCTACAGTAGGAACAAACGTTGAACAAGCAAGTCATGACTTCTCAACAGAAGAACATTTTGATACTGGAGGACATGCTGTATTTGGCCAATTAGGCTTAAAAGTTTTTTGGAAAACATTTTCCGTTTTTGGGGAATTTCAAAAAGCAGTAGCTAACAAATTGAACGGACACACACAATTAATTAATAAACACAAAATTAACGTAGGTTTTGCCTACAATTTTTAAATTTATAATATGAAAACTAGATTAATAGTAATAGGATTATTAGCCGCTTCAACTACTATGCTTTCTTGTAAAAAGAAAGGATGTACTGATTCAACTGCAGACAATTATTCATCTGAGGCAGAAAAAGATGACGGAACTTGTGAATACACAACAGAAGGAAATGTTACTTTGAATTTTTCTCAGAATTTTGACGGAACTGCGGTGACTTCAGCCGAATTTGATCAGTTAAACTACACGAATGCTAATGGTGAAGTTATAGCTGTTACCAAAATGCAATATTCAATTTCAGATGTAAGATTCTATAAAACGAATGGTGATAGTGTATTTTTTGATGGATATCACTTAATTGACATGGAAGATGCAGCAAGCTTGTCCTATGCACTCCCGTCTTCTGCTGATGTCGGAGCTTACACAGGAATTGGTTTCAATTACGGTTTCACGCCTGCAGATAACATAGATGGTGCATACACTGATTTAAATGCTGCCAGCTGGTCTTCACCTATGATGTTAGGCGGAGGATATCACCAATTGAAATTTGAAGGAAGATATATTGACACTAACACTGATACGGTTTCTTTTCAATATCACAATTTGAGCAAAATAAGAGAGATCACTATGACCGATACGATTTTTCATGATAATTATGCTCACATTGAAATGAATAAGAATTTCAGTATTGGAGGAGACGCATCAATTGATATTCAGATGGACATTAACGAATGGTTTCAAGATCCACATTTATGGGATTTGAATACTGAGTACACCATGTTAATGCCTAATTACGCAGCACAAGTAAAAATGACTGCTAATTCTAAATCAGTATTCTCTATTGGAGATGTTACTGAATAAAACTTAATTACTAGAAATGAAAAAAGCGCCTTGGAAAACCCAAGGCGCTTTTTTTCTATCTACTTGTTATTAAAAAGTGTATCGAATACCCAATGCAGCTCCATATCCAAATCCTCCGTACCCATTGGATCCGATAAAATTCCACATTGGTCTTGCATCTAAGCTCAAAAGAAGTGGAACATCTGCTGTGTTAAAATCATACTCCAATCCGATTTGACCTCCAAGTGACACTCCAAAGCCATCAGAATTATTATCTTTTCCATTGTACAAGGAAACTGTTCCTCCGGGCCCAACATACCAGTTTAATCCGTCAGTCAAGTTCCATACCCAATGATAAACTATGGCCACTCCAAGTCTAGACCAGTCCTTGTGATTTCTCCATCCGACTCCTAATTCTAAGCGATTGGCATCTCCAAATCCATGTTGATAAGAAAGCTCACCTCCATAATGCCCAAAATGAGAGCCTCCTAAGCGGGCACCTATTGCATGTGGGTTAACTTGAGAAAATGTAAGACTTCCTATAAACAAAGACGCTACTAATAAAATTGATTTCATGGGCTTAATTTTGGTTTAAATAAAGATAGGTAGCACAAATGAAAATCTCAACTAATTTCGACTAACACCATTAAGAAAGGGTTGAAATTTTTTCAAATATTTTTTCCATGCATTTCATTCCATCAAATGCAGCCGAAACAATTCCACCCGCATATCCTGCTCCTTCGGCGCAAGGATAAAGCCCTTTCACTTCAGGGTGCTCAAGAGATTCTTGATCTCTAGGAATCTTTATTGGAGATGATGTTCGAGATTCTGGGGCATGAAGCACAGCTTTATTCGTGTAATAACCATCCATCTTTTTTCCGAAATCTTTGAAAGCAACTTTCAATCGAGAAGTAATCATCTCTGGCATTACCTTATTGAGATCAACTGACACCAATCCTGGCTGATAAGAAGTCTCAGGCAAGTCAGTAGAAACTTTGCCTTGCACAAAATCAATCATTCTTTGCGCAGGAACTCTTTGGGTTTTACCTCCGGCAATCCAACAATCTCGTTCAACTTTCTTTTGAAAGTTTAAGCACTCTAAAGGATTCCCATCCCAATCAGGATTAATGTCAGTAGGTTCAATTTGAACCACTACTCCTGAATTTGAATATGGATTATTTCTTTTTGATGGAGACCATCCATTCGTAACAACTTCTTCTTGCTCTGTTGCACAAGGTGCTATTATCCCCCCAGGGCACATACAAAACGAATGCACTCCCTTACCATTTACTTGTGTTACTAAGGAATAGGAAGCTGGCGGCAAGGTGTCTCCACTTAATTGTCCGTGATATTGAATTGTATCAATTAAATCTTGAGAATGTTCAATTCGCACTCCTAAAGCAAATGGTTTGGCCTCTAATTTTACTCCTTTTTCATGTAGCAAATAAAATATGTCTCGAGCTGAGTGTCCTGTAGCTAGAATCAAGTTTTTACAAGGCACTACCTCTTCTTCATTTATTGTAATAGAATCAACTGCTCCCTTCTTAATAGAGATATCAGTCAACTTTGAATTAAAGTTCACTTCTCCCCCATTTTCAATAATGCATTCGCGCATACTTTGAATTATTTGAGGTAGCTTATTTGTTCCTATATGAGGATGAGCATCTACTAAAATATCTTTATCGGCTCCAAAATGAACAAACCATTCTAAGGCTCTCTTCACATTCCCTCTCTTTTTAGATCTCGTATATAACTTTCCATCTGAAAACGTGCCTGCACCTCCTTCTCCAAAACAATAATTTGATTCAGGGTTTACGATTTGATCTTGATGAATAGCCTTTAGGTCCCTTCTTCTGTCTCTAACGTTTTTGCCTCTCTCGTATATGATAGGTTTCAATCCCAATTCCAATGCAAATAGGGCTGCATACAATCCGGCAGGACCTGCTCCAATAATAATCACCTCTTCACAATCAGCCACATTTTGTGGATTGTAAAAATCTCTCTTCTCTTCAAAATCTTCATTGACATAAACATCTAATTTCAGATTGTATTTGATATCTCTCTTACGAGCATCAATAGAGCGCTTCAAAATCTCAATGTGATTTGCATCATCTATTCTAATATCCAACTCACGGCATATTTGCTCGTTGATGTAGTCTTCATTATTGATGTACTTTGAGGGAATCCTCAATTGAAGTTGGTAAATCATGTGGGATTAATAATTATCCCTCAAAGGTAATTGAAAACCACCACATTCTTGATTTCAAACTCTCTAAAGGCGAAGAATAGAATGTGTCATCCTGAATAAGTAAATTATTAATTCCTCTTGAAGTTTTAATTTCTAAACCAAACTTGAAGTAAGGCAGGTAAAAATCAAAACCGCCTCCCACATGATAGGTAAAATCATGCTTTTTAAGTTTAAGAACAGGATCTGTTGCGACTTGTTGCACGTCTGCATTCGAAGATAAATCCAAGCTATACGCAGCTCCTCCTAATGCATAAGCCGAAAAATTATTGATCCTCTTAGTATTCAATTTGACGAATAAAGGAAAATTAAGATTAACCGGTTCAGTTCTATAAGAGCTCGTTCTAAGCCTACCTTTTTTGTAATGCAAATAATTGAAATTTGTTTCGTGAAATGAAATGCTCGGTAAAAACCTAAGATGGACCGTTTCATGAGCATTATAAGAAACTAGAGGGATATGAATCCCCATTCCAGGACGGCTCTGTATGTTGATATTAACAATTGAATCAAATTGTACTGGATTTGGTTTGAAAACGGCATTATAAGAAGTTGTATTCGTTCCTAACATGCATCCAAAATGCCAATTTCTATAATGAAATGATGGAATGTTCTTTCCATACTTCTGACCAAATGCAGAAGATGCAATTAACAAAACGACCATCAAAAGTGACTTCACCGATTAAAAACGTCAAAATCAGCCATTTATTATCATTTTGGTATATTATTTGATACCCTTACTAAAACTTTTAAATACACAGTTATGAGAAAAATGATCGCACTTTTTAGCTTAGCACTTGCAACAACAAGTTTTGCTAACGAACTAGTTATCGAATACGATAACTCAATTAAAAATTTAAGAGAATCTGTTGATGTTGTCTATGAAAATGTACACCTATCAATGCACACTAAGGATATTCTTGCGCAATTGGACAATCTGAAACTTGCCTTTGATGATTATGTTGATGCAGCAACTGAAATCAAGGCTAAATTCAAAGAAAAGGACATTCAACTATTCGCCGACTTATCTGCAATGAATCCTAAATATTGCGAGCTTGATGTTGTTGAAGACAATACATTTTCGATTCTCGCGATAGCTGATCCGGCTTTGGCTCCTTTAGCTTTATTAGATGATTCAGAAATTAAGTTTAAGCTCTCAAATTATTGGGACCTGATTGACTTGAACAAATCATTAATGAGAGAAGAATTCAAAACAAAAATGAACCGTTCAAATCCAAAGAGATTTCTTAGAAAAATAAATAGATTGAGAACTGAATTAATGTTTGAGGATTAACCTTCAAAAGTTATGGAAAACCACCAAACCTTAGTTTTTAAAGAAGCGAGTGGATCCATAAAAAATGAATTATCTTGAATGGCTACATTTCTAACGCCATTCGAGATTTTCAATTCTAAGCCCAATTTGAAATAAGGTAACCAAAAGTCAAACCCGCCACCAACTTGATATTGCCAATCGTGCTGTTTAATCTTTACAATAGGATCGCCTAATGTTTGATCGACATCTTTTTGAGATGCCAAATCTAGGCTATACTGAAAACCACCTAGGGCGTAAGCTGCAAAATTATTCAACCTCTTTGATCTTAACTTTAACATTAAAGGGAAATCTAGATAGGTAGACTCTAAACGGTTATCTCGACTTCTATGTTCTCCTTTATCATTTATATATGAATACTGAAAGTATCTTTCTTGAAATGATATCGAAGGAATAAATCTAATATGAACTGTCTCGTCAATATCCCAAGACCCTATGATTCCTAAATTAAAGCCGGGCTGTTTTTTTATGGTGATACTTGTAATAGAATCGGTAAAAGAGGAATCTGGATTAATTTGATATCTAAAATCAGAGGTGTTTCCGCCTAAGGCGAATCCAAAATGAAGATGTTTATAATCGAAACTAGGATAGTTCTTCCCGTACCTTTGGGCACTAAGATTAAGACTTATACTTAACAGTACTGATAATATGAGTAATCCTTTTTTCAAGCAAATGCAAATCTAGTGAAATGATGCCAATCCTATACATTAACGAAGAATACGGCAAGACGTTACTTAAGCCTTCTCACCTAGATAAATTGTGGCAATACCGCCAGATACTTTTTTAGAGCTAATATTCTTGTATCCAACCTTTGTCATAATATCTTCAAAATCTTTCCCTTCTGGAAAAGCCGCTACTGACTCAGGTAAATAGGTATAAGCTGCAGAATCTTTCGAAATTGATTTCCCAATTTTCGGAATTACATATTTTGAATAGAAGTTAAAGGATTGCTTTACAGGGAATTTCTTAGGCTTAGAGAACTCTAGAATAATACCAGGGGCCCCAGGTTTCAAAACTCTTAACATTTCAGACAATCCAGCTTCTAGGTTTTCAAAATTTCTTACTCCAAACCCAACTGTGTATCCATCAAAATGATTGTCTTCAAAGGGTAAATTTTCTGAATCTCCTTGAATCATCTCAATTGTAGAATCAAGTCCCTTTTTCTTCATTTTCTCTCTTCCAACCTCTAGCATTCCTTCAGAAAGATCTAAACCTACAATCTTTGCAGGCTTCACTCTCATTGCCGAAATGGCAAAATCACCAGTACCTGTGGCAATATCTAAAATGATTTTCGGATTGTACTTTTTAAGAATCTTAACAGCTTTCTTTCTCCAAATTTTATCAATTCCCATTGATAAAAAGTGATTCAAGAAGTCATACTTTTTTGAAATGTTGTCAAACATTTCAGCAACTTCTTCTTTTTTTGATGACTCTTCTTTGTTGTATGGTTTAACTTTTGTACCCACTTCGTATTATTTAATTACAGCCTTCGCCTCATTCATTAGATCTGCTTTATTAACAGATACCACACCAACTTGTTCGCAAACAAGTCCACCTGCCAGGTTTGCCAGTGTCGCCATTGTTTTCGGTTCAAGTCCAGAAACTAAACACAAAGTAGCAACAGCAATAACTGTATCCCCTGCCCCTGAAACATCAGCTATCTGTCTTGGAAATGCCGGAATGAAATGGTTTTTCTTATCCTCATTAATGTACACTCCATGTTCTGATAAAGTCACAAAAGCGTATTCCGGATTCATTTCTTCTCTTATCATTTTGACTGCAGAAAGAAATGTTTCTTTTTGATTCAAATCGATTTCTACCTCAGTCCCCTCTCTCAACTCTTTAAGGTTTGGCTTAAAGAGTGTCACATTCTTATATGCTTTGAAATTCTCTTTTTTAGGATCTACAGTCGTAGCTACACCTGCTTCGTTTGCGAACTCAATTGTTTTCGAAATCAATTCAGCTGTCAATAATCCCTTATTATAATCTTGAAAAATAATAGCGTCTATTTGCTCCCTTTCGCAAAAGTCCTTGATCTTTTCAAGCATTGCAAATACCGCCGAAGATGATATAGGCTCCACTCGCTCGTGATCGACTCTTAACAGCTGTTGATTATTACCTATGATTCTCGTTTTGACCGTAGTGATTCTATCGTCAAATGGAATAATACCTTTTGAAGTCATTTGAGCCTCATTAATCAACTTCATGAAAAGATCAGCTTGCTCATCTTTGCCGATAACAGTACAAATAATGGGCTCAGCCCCTAGCGCTTTTAGATTAAGAGCTACATTTGCTGCCCCCCCTAACCTACTACTTCTTGTACCAAAGTTAACGACCGGCACTGGAGCTTCAGGAGACATTCTGTCTACAGTTCCTTCAATATAAGTATCAACCATAACATCTCCCAAGACAATTATTTTTTTGCCTTCAAACGATTTGAATAAGTTGGATACTGATGCCATTATGATAATTTATCTAACGCAATTTTTATTCTAGAAATTGCCTCAATTAATACTTCTTCTGAAGCTGCATACGAAATTCTAATACAATTTGGATCACCAAACGCAACTCCCGTCACCAACGCAACTAATGCCTCATCTAAAAGATACATTGATAAATCTGTAGCTGTTTGAATGGTATGTCCAGCATGAGATTTACCGAAGAAAGCTGTGATATCAGGGAATACGTAAAATGCTCCTTCTGGAACATTTAGTTTTACTCCGTCAATTTCTCCTAGTTTTTCAAGAACCAAATCTCTTCTTCGGTGAAAAGCTTCAACCATGAATTTTATTTCAGATGGATCAGCATCTACCGCCGCTTTAGCAGCCCTCTGAGAAATTGAACTTGTACCAGATGTAAACTGACCTTGAATTTTACTGCAAGCTTTTGCAATTTCAAGCGGAGCACCAATGTACCCAACTCTATATCCTGTCATGGCGAATGCTTTAGAAACACCATTTATTGTTATTGTTTGATTGTAAACCTCATCAAATGAAGCCAAACTTACATTCTTACCAACAAAGTTGATGTGCTCATAAATTTCATCTGAAATCACATAAAAATTTGGATGTTGAGCTATTACGTCAGCTAAGTCAGACAACTCTTGATGAGAATAAGCAGATCCTGTAGGATTACATGGATTACTAAAAATCATCAATTTAGTTTTAGGAGTAATAGCCGCGCTTAATTGTGCAGCAGTCATCTTAAAATCTTGTTCAAGGGTCGCTTCTACCATTACAGGTGTTGCCCCAGCAAGTCTCACTTGCTCAACATATGTCACCCAATAAGGAACAGGAATTATTACTTCGTCACCCGGATTCACAAGAGACATTACCACATTCATAATGCTTTGTTTAGCTCCTGTAGAAACTACAATTTGATTTGGAGTGTACTCTAAATCATTATCTCTTTTGAACTTAGCACAAATAGATTCTCTCAAATCTAAATAACCTGGAACAGGCATGTACTTAGAAAAGTTTTGATCAACTCCTTCTTTTGCCGCCTTCTTAACGAAGTCCGGAGTGTTGAAATCGGGTTCCCCTAAACTTAATGAGATAATGTCTTTTCCTGCCGCCTTTAATTCGCGACTTTTTGAAGCCATTGCAATAGTAGCAGATTCAGCTAAATTCTTGACTTTGTCAGATATCATTGACATAGATAAAAGGTTTTTATGCAAAGCTATTAAAAAATGATTCCTAGCACTAAGAAATCATGTTCAAATCAGACATGTTCATTCCACTTTTTTGATATGGATACGCATTGAATGTTCCAGTCGCAATAGCCACCTTATCTCCGGTTGCTTCATCAATAATTTCTCCTTGAGCAATTATGATTCTCTTACCATTAGAAATTACCTTTCCGATACCAATCAATACATCCCCTTTTCGTGCCGGTTTTAAATAATTGATCTTGAATTCAACAGTTGAAACTAAATTTCCTCTTTCAGAAGAAACATAAAGTGCAGCTAAACCGAGAATTCCATCCATATATGCCGACAAAACTCCCCCATGGGCAGTCGTAGGTGTGGCCAAATGCTTGCCTTCAATAATAAGCTTATATCGAATCTCATCTGCCTCAAACTTTATTAAGTCAATTCCTATAAGATGACCAAATTGGTTTGTTTGCTGATATACTTTAATTAGATTTTCTCTAATGTTTTCCATTCTCTAAATACTTGAATTGCAAATTTAATATTCTGAAATGTTTTCTTAGAAGTCGTTTAATAACTTCACTTTCTTTTCGGTTTCAATAACCATATTCGCAGTCTTATTAAAATCGGTAATCTCTCCAGTAAAACACACTTCTTTATCCATCAGATAAAGATGCGGCTGATAACTAAAATTGTGAATGTTTGACTCGAAAATAGATACCGAAAATACTTGATTTGGGAACTTCCTGTCCAAATTGATAAACACATGTCCTTTTTCATGTTTTTTAGTACTCACAACTTTGCCGCAAACAGTATGCTTTCTACCACTGTTAATCATTACATGAATGGATTCAGTACTTAAAGCACCTTTAGGTAATCTCTTCTTTTCAAGCGGCAAGACATCTCCCTTTCGGTCTTCGGGCATCCATAATTGATAATCAAAAGAACTTTCAATATCAGATTCTATTTGATCCTCTACTCCAGAAAACAAATCATACCCCAATAGCGTTTCTGCACTATCGATACTCACGGCGTAAGTCTCTAAAGGTTTCTCAATCAGCTCATTTGGCATTACATATGCTATTCCCCTTTTATTATGAACGTCAAGTGCCACTTTGACAAAAAGTTTAGGAATAGATACTTTATTCACTGATCTTTCTACTTTTTTAAGATCATCTGTAAGTACTGGTGCTGTTACAACCGCTATGTGAACATTATTGGTAATCACATATTCCCTCAAATCATTTTCTAATTCTGCCCATTTCTCACGATTAAAATCACCCACTTGAGGTGACATATTAGAATAATAATAACTTTCTGACAATGCTATCGGGCTCCAACGAAAATCAGCTGATGGTGCCAAATGTCCTCTATCAAAACCGAAACCATCATACTTATATGAGCTATCTGCTTTCAATGTTTTCAAAAAATAATCAACCTCTTGCGCAGTTCCAGTTTTAACTAACTCATCTTCTCTAAAATCATTAGTTCTAGAAACATTCCCGTAAATGATGGCTGGTAAAATTAAATGCATGACCCAATTAGCTTGCTCATGAGTTTCATTATAAGATAAGGCCAAGGCTGAATGTAAAATAGGCTCATCTGCACCTTCACTTTTCGGGAATTCTAAAGTGCCCATCTCATTCATAATCCACTTGAACCGCTCTACCTCAAGCTGGTTCACCAAGTCCGACTCAATTTCAGCCAATGAATCCAATTTGCTATATATAATATCAAATTGACGGCCATTCGCTTGCCCATAAGAATAGCCTGTAAAGAGCATTAAGAGAGTTAATAGTTTCATTCAAAAATGTTTAATGTAAAGATACTGATAATGCAAAGGCAATGCCGAAATTGAGTGAGGTATTCGATTAGATTCAGATATTAGGCGACAAACGAAAATCTCTATTCCTTTTCTTGAATTTCTTCTATGTCATCAATTATAATCTCCTTTGCATTCATCCATGCAAAATTTCCGACTGTTATTATGAAAGGATATTTAGATTTTATCGATTTCAACTCTTTTTTTGAAAATGAATCAATTTTTCTTTCTTCTAAAAACTCCACGCGATTCAGGTAGGATTTGCACATACACAACATTACTTCATTTAGAAAATCTGAAGAACATCTTTCTTGCCAATCCAATCGAAACTCGTTAAGTAGGCCGTTATCATGTGATCGAGACAGAAAGTTCAATAGACTATCAAGACTAACAAGTTTATTCTCTGCTAAAATTTCATTTATGGAGTTGATTTTTACAGTGATCACATTAGAAAAGTCCCAGCAATTATCAACAACCTTAGTACATGAATCATTTCGTGAAGGAATAGCAAACCTCATTTGAATTGAAAACCCTGAAGAGCCAAAATTCAATCTTCTCATAAAATCAATTGGGGTACTGCGACCACAGTCATCTATTTCATATTCTTCTGTAATTCGTGTCAAAGTTGAATCGTGATTTTGTGTGATATCTATTTCAAGAGATGGTAGATCTTCAGGACCTGCTAAGAGAAAAATCTCGTTTTTATCAAACTTAGCAGCTGATCTTTGGGCTAAAACATTGAAAGTTGAAGCCATCAAACAAACGATTAACACAAAATTCTTTTTCACTCTTAACATGCCACAAATACTTTGCCAGTAAACGATTAGATTTTCTAGAAAAAATGTAAAAAAAAAGCACTAGCCAATTTGACTAGTGCTTTGAGCGGGAGACGAGACTCAAACTCGCGACCCTCAGCTTGGAAGGCTGACGCTCTATCAACTGAGCTACTCCCGCTTATTTTTTTGTTATCAATGATAACGGTACAAAGATATAAATTACTTAAAACCGTGCACCAATCGAGAATAAAATTTGAGAATTATTTATTGAAATATTTGCTAAACTCCCATTAATTGTAGGATCATAGGCATAATAATCTTCATTTCTGCTCTGCATGACGTATGCAAGATCAAGATAAATGATTCCAAAATTGTATCCAGCACCTAGTGTATAAAACCTTGTTGGTGAGAGGTTGTTGCCACTTGTACTTTTATAAGGCGAGCCATATTGAGCAAAACCTAGCCTACCATAAAGTTGTTTTGTAAACCTACCTTCTACTCCAATTTTTAAATTCAATACTGAACGATAAATGTTATCAATTTGAGCATTTTCATCATTGAAACTGTAAGGTGAGTTCGTCAAAGGTTTATCAGAAAGTTTCGCATGTGAATAATCCACAAACTCAACCTCAGCACCAACTGAACCAAACTTTTTAATTACAGCCGCAACTGATACATTTGCTTTAAATGGAGTTCTAATATTATACTTGTAAGAACCTGTAGGAACATTCGTTGGATCAATAAATTTTTGCCCCTCATCTGTATCGGTGGTCATATTGTTCATCCAGAAATCTTGCATCATCATCCATGTTGGCGTTTCAATTGCTGCGCCAATTCTTACTTGTTCGATAGGAGTATAAATAGCACCTATTCTCGCATTGAATCCGTTCCCTGTTATGTCTAAGCTTCCTGTATAGTTTATTCCTTGAATCCAAAGAGCACTATCCGTATAAGATTCGGCATGGGTAAATTCTTCAGAATATTTAATCCTTTGATAGTTAAATGAAGCACCTAACAATAGTTTATTGCCATAATTACCGCTTACTGTCAATACATTATATTCTGTGATTCCACCTGTGCGATTGATAGTCCTATTATGTAATGCCTTGCCTGATGTAAAATCAGTGGTATAGGTGTTATCTGGCCCTGGGTCAATAGCGTAAGTATCATAAGCTAAACCTGCTGTAAAGGGATGCCAATTATAGATATTTGACTCTGAAGTACCTTCGGCCTCTTGTATGAATGAATGCAAAATTGAAGAATCGGCATCTCCCTGATAAGCATAGTCTTGGTTAAATGACTTAATCCTACTCATTCCTATTCCAATTTGAACACTGTACCAATTCTTAAATTTATTTGGATTTAATTCATAAGCCTTGACATACGATATGTTACTCCAGTTATACTTTGCGACTAAATCTTTTCTGGCATTTCCATAAAAATCTGAAGTCATTGAATTGATTTCTACATTTTGTGTGATTGAGAAATTACTTTTCGTCATTCTCCCCAATCCTGCTGGATTTTGAGATGCATTGGAAAAGTCGCCTCCAAGAGCTGAAAGTGCTCCTGCAGTACCTTGGTTTCTAGCTGTCCCTCCGAAAAAAGTTTGACTATACCGCAAGGCATCTTCTTCATTTTGGGCAAAGCTTGTTGCTCCACAAAAAATGGCTACGAGTAAAAAAGAAAGAACTTTCATGACTATCTTCTTCTTGATGTTCCTGAATTATTGCTTCCTGAAGAACCGCTTGTATTTCTTGAACTACCTGAATTTGTAGTTCTAGTCGTACCTGTGTTTCTTGACGCACCAGAATTGGTTGTTCTACTTGAACCTGAATTGTAAGTTCCGCTATTCGTATTTCTTCTACTATTTGTATTCGTAGAACCACTTGAATATGTTCCTTGATTTGAAGGACGGGTGTAAGTATTAGAATTATTCGAAGAATTCGAAGAACTTGAATTCCCAGTATACTTATTAGGATTTGTATATCTAGGAGAATTCGAAGTTGATCCGGAATTGTAAGAAGTATTTTGACCTCCTGATGAATATGAATTATTCGGATTAGTTCTAGACGTACCATTATTCGTTGAAGAAGAGTTATTACTCAAACTTCCGGTTGAAAACTGATTGTTCGCCGGTCTTCCTTTTGAAGAAGGACTATTTGATGCAAAGTTGTTAGAACTGATTCCATTTGTTGGTGTCGAGCTAGGCTTCGTTGGGCCGTCATGGTAATTCGAACTTGTATTCACCGGATTTGTTGTTCCGTTAAATGAATTCGTAGACACTGGTTTACCTTCATTTTGGTTAGAAGGATGTGCGCTAGAACTTGTATAAGTAGGGAAAGGTGAAGACGCTACTTCATGATCTTTCACTGTATGGGCATAATTAGTGTTGTTTTGAGAAGCTGAACCATTGTTTGTTCCACCTCTGTGACCATAATGATGATTTGACCCTCCACCAGGGTTGTTATCATTAGAATTTCCATTATTTGATGCTGTCACGGTAGACCCTGTGTTCCATCCCCAACCTAGGCCGCCCCATCCAGGACCATAACCATTTCCGTATCCGTATCCTCCATTGTAAGGAGAATTCCATCCGTACCAGTTATTATAACCGTTTCCGTACCAACCGTTATTGTAGCCGTTTCCATAGCCATAACCATTTCCGTACCATCCATTGTTATATCCATTTCCATAACCATATGCATAATTAGAATTACCAAAGCAATTCGGGTTTTGGTTATAATAATTGTTGTAGCCGTTGTTATTGTTGTAATAACCATTTCCGTAGCCGTAGTAATTATTTTGCGGACGAGTGTGCCAACAACTACCAGAATTTTGATATGTCATACACCAATATTGGCAAGAACCGTAGTATCCTCCAGTATATGAATTGTTATAGTAGTTATTATTGTTACAACCATTATTGTTAGCATATGGTGAACCACCATAATTGCTGTAGTTGTTTCCGTGATTGTGATTATTGTTGAAGTTATTGTTATTCGAACCGTAATAAGAAGGATTACCTCCTAAACTCTTATTGTCGTATCTGCTAGAATCAACCTCTACATCATAAATATCTTCCTGATTTTTAATATAATCTGAATAACCAGATTCTTCATTGACATCTACCAAAGCAGGAGCTTCGGCTTGGTCATAAGCGTCATCAAATATTTCTGATGTCTGAGAACAAGACATGAGAAAAGTCAAAGGCGCGATCAATAATATTGACTTTTTCATAAGTGGATTATTTAAGTAGAAAGGCTTTTGGTTTTTCTTTCTACATTTGTTTTCAATTGAAAAGTTACAAATATTATACCAAAAATGGCAGAAAAAATCACAAAACGTGAAATAGATTATTCTAAATGGTATTTAGACATAATAAAAGTAGCCGATTTAGCAGAACATTCGGACGTTAAAGGCTGTATGGTCATTAAACCATATGGATTCGCAATATGGGAGAAAATTAAAGATCAGCTTGATAAAATGTTCAAAGAAACAGGACATCAAAATGCTTACTTTCCAATCTTCGTTCCCAAAAGTTTGTTTGAAGCAGAAGAGAAAAATGCAGAAGGTTTTGCAAAAGAATGTGCAGTAGTTACTCACCACAGATTAATGAATGATCCTGAAAATCCAGGAAAATTGAAAGTGGACCCAACAGCAAAACTGACTGAAGAGCTGGTTGTGAGACCTACTTCTGAAGCCATTATTTGGAGCACATATAAGAAATGGATTCAGTCTTATAGAGATCTTCCTATCCTTATAAATCAGTGGGCAAATGTTGTTCGTTGGGAAATGAGAACAAGGCTGTTTTTAAGAACTGCTGAGTTCTTATGGCAAGAAGGTCATACTGCTCACGCCACTAAAGCTGAAGCAATTGAAGAGACTGAAAAAATGAATAATGTTTACGCCACATTCACTCAAGACTTTATGGCAATGCCAGTAATTCAAGGCTTGAAAACCGAAAGTGAACGATTTGCTGGTGCAGATGAAACATACTGCATTGAAGCAATGATGCAAGACGGAAAAGCACTACAAGCAGGAACATCTCACTTTCTAGGTCAGAACTTTGCGAAGGCATTTGACGTTAAATTTGCCAACAAAGAGGGTCAACAGGATTACGTTTGGGCTACTTCATGGGGAGTATCGACGAGATTAATGGGAGCATTAATCATGACTCATTCAGATGATTTAGGCCTTGTTCTTCCTCCGAAATTAGCACCAATTCATGTTGCGATTGTTCCAATTTATAGAGAAGACGAGCAATTGAAAGAGATTCAAGAAAAACTTAAATCAACTATTGACGGATTAAGGGCGAAAGGCATAACTGTTAAGTTTGATGATGATGACAATAGAAAACCAGGATGGAAATTTGCCGAATACGAAGCAAAAGGGGTTCCTGTTAGATTAGCAATCGGACCAAGAGATTTAGAGGCTGGAAATATTGAGGTGGCAAGAAGGGATACTCAAGAAAAGCAAACTATCAGTATTGAGAGCTGTACTGATCATGTTGTAACATTGCTAGATGAAATACAGGATAATCTTCATAAAAGAGCCCTAGATTTCAGAGACAAGAACATCCAAAAAATAGATTCTTACGAAGATTTCAAATCAAAAATTGATGGTGGAGGTTTCTTTTTAGCTCATTGGGATGGTACAGCAGAGACTGAAGAAAAAGTTAAGCAAGAAACAAAAGCGACCATTCGTTGTTTACCATTGGAAGGCGAAAAAGAAGAAGGTAAATGCATGGTGACAGGCGCACCATCAAAACAAAGAGTAATTTTCGCAAAAGCATATTAAAATGAGTAAAGAAGAAGGAAAAAAAGTATTAGTTGAACTACTAAAATCAAAATCTGGACATAAGCAAGATGTATTCAGAAACATAAAAGAGCAATTTGCAGTTTTCAAAGAAGAACTTCAAGATTGTGTTGCTAAGCTAAGAACTGAATTAGATGATGACAGAATTAGATTGAAATATACTGATAAAGGAGATTCAGAGGCGCATTTGGCCATTGGTTCAGACGTTTTGGTATTTCACATGCATTCAAATGTTTTCAAGTTGGCACCACATGATTTTGCCACGCAAACATCATATGTGATGAATAATCCGAAAAATGCTTATTGTGGTGTTATTAATGTCTATGATTTTTTAGCAGATTCATACGAATACAACCGTCATCATGATGTGGGATATATGATATGTAGGATATTCATTAATTCGGAGAATCATTTCAAAGTAGAAGGTAAAGGACAATTAGGTTTTATTTATCAAAACTTTATGAATCAAGTTTTGACTGCAGATGTCATTGAAGAAATAATATTACGAATTGGAATTTATTCATTAGAATTTGACCTCTTGACTCCACCATATCAAGTTGTTAGCACAGTTTCTGTCGGCGAACTACAAACGTTAAGTAGCAACTCAAAGTTGAAGACTGGAAAACGATTAGGATTTCAGTTCCAGGCTGATACGGATATCCAAGGATAAATTGGATTAAAAAATGTTTGTTTTTTCTTGCTATAAAATTTTTTAGCGGTATATTTGCACTCCTTTTTGGCGAATAATACATAGATTTTTCACCAGAACGGCCCATTCGTCTAGTGGTTAGGACGCCAGGTTTTCATCCTGGAAACAGGAGTTCGATTCTCCTATGGGCTACAAAACTTCTAAAACGTTAGAAGATAACCTATAGGTTTGAGAACAATATTGGCCCATTCGTCTAGTGGTTAGGACGCCAGGTTTTCATCCTGGAAACAGGAGTTCGATTCTCCTATGGGCTACAATTAGAAATTTAATCGAGTAATATTGAAACTTTCGATAGAACTCAAAAAGTGGTGATTATATTGAATCACTAAATTGAAGAGAAACAAATAAGGATTATGGCAAATCATAAATCAGCATTAAAGAGAATTAGATCTAACAATGCAAAGAGATTAAGAAACAAGTACCAGCACAAGACTGTACGTAACGCTATTGCAGTTTTACGTGAGACTGAAAGCAAGAAAGAAGCACAAGAAATGCTTCCTAAGGTTACAGCTTTACTTGATAAATTGGCTAAAAGAAACGTTATCCATAAAAACAAAGCTGCGAATTTAAAGTCTGGCCTTGCAAAAAAGGTGAACAGCTTAAAATAAGCTTCGTTTTATAAAAATTTTGAGGTCTAATCTGCTATGCGGATTAGACTTTTTTTGTTTAAACAAATGAAAAACGAGTTAAATAAAGATTGGCAAGGGCTGCTTAAAGGCGAATTTGAAAAGCCATACTTCACTGATTTGACTCAAAAAGTTGAAGAGGTTTATTCTACTGAAGATGTTTGGCCATTGAGAAAAGATCTCTTTAATGCTTTCAATAGTTGCGCTTTTGAAGATATCAAAGTTGTCATTTTGGGCCAAGACCCTTTTCCAACTGCCGGTCATGCCCACGGACTATGTTTTTCGAATCCTGAGAATATCATTCCTTTTTCAAAATCTCTTCAAAACATCTTTAAAGAAATTGAATCAGATTTAAGACAACAAGCTCCGGCAAGTGGAAACCTTCAACATTGGGCTAATCAAGGCGTCTTCTTATTGAATACAGTATTGACGGTAACAGCTGGGGAAGCAAATTCTCATAAAAAAATTGGATGGCAAACCTTCACAGATGAAGTTATTAGACTAATATCAAATCAAAAAAACAATGTAGTCTTCATACTATGGGGATCTCAAGCCCAGAAAAAAGAAGAACTCATTGATTCAAGACGTCATCACATCTTAAAATCAGTTCACCCCTCACCTCTTTCAGCCTACAGAGGATTTTTTGGCTGTAAACACTTCAGTAAAGCAAACGAATTGTTAATTTCGCACGGACTTCAACCAATTAAGTGGTAAAATTATGAGTAACTATCAAAATGATTTGATTCTAAGAACAATCAAAGGTGAAAAAACTGAACGTTATCCGGTATGGTTAATGCGCCAAGCGGGAAGGATTTTGCCTGAATACAGAGCGGTTAGAGCCAGCTTGAGCGGTTTTAAAGAATTGGTGGAAACACCTGAACGTGCCGCCGAAGTAACAGTTCAACCTGTTGATATTCTTGGAGTGGATGCAGCAATAATCTTTTCGGACATTTTGGTAATTCCTGAAGCAATGGGACTTCCTTACCAAATGGTTGAGAAAAAAGGACCTTGGTTTGAGAATACCATTAATTCAATGGAAGACTTAACTAAAGTTTCAGATCAAATTGATGTGGCAGATAGATTGGCTTATGTGCCAGAAGCTATTAAGCTTACAAAAAAAGAACTCAATGGAAGAGTACCACTTATCGGATTTTGTGGAGCACCTTGGACTATTTTCTGTTACATGACGGAGGGAGAAGGTTCAAAAACTTTCTCGAAAGCAAAAAGATTATTATTTCAAGATCCAGCCATGTCACATAAGCTGCTAGACATGATAACTAATGTGACAATCAAGTATTTAAAGCTACAAATTGAGGCAGGAGCAGATATCATTCAAATTTTTGATTCTTGGTCTGGAATCCTCTCTCCTACTGAATATGCAGAGTTTGGTATGAAGTATGTAAGTAGGATATGTGACGCAATCAATGAAGTTCCTGTAACAGTTTTTGCAAAAGGAGCGTATTACGCAAGAGAAGATCTTGCCAGTTTGAAATGTCAAACGATTGGAATTGATTGGAATATGGATATCGAAGAAAGTAGACGATTGATTGGAGAGGATAAAACATTACAAGGTAATCTAGACCCATGTGTATTGTTCGCCGACTTTTCTACGATTGAAAGTAAGACAAAAAACATGCTAAATTCTTTTGGTAATCAAAGGCATATAGCTAATTTAGGGCACGGAGTATATCCGGACACAGACCCTGAAAAGGTAAAATGCTTTATCGAAACCGTAAAAGGATTTGCTAAAAATTAAAAAATTGAAAAGATGAAAAAAATTGCTATTTCGTTATTTACGCTATCTCTAGGGATATTCTCTGTAGCGCAAGACAGTCAAAACATGGTAGAAAACCCAAGTTTTGAGGCTATTGAAGGAAAAATTAAAAGAGGTGGAGCAATCAATGTTGCCGTAGGATGGATGTCTCCAACTAAAGCAGCAGCAGATTTATACTCTGGTAAAGTGAAAGAAGGATACGGTACTCCAAAGAACACATACGGATTTGAAGAACCACAAGACGGGAAGAATTATGCCGGAATTAGAGCATTCTCATATAACGACAAAGAACCAAGAAACTATATTTCTACAAAACTTAAATTGCCTTTGAGAAAAGATGCGGTTTACTGTGTGAAATTTTATGTTTCAATGGCTGAAGGATCAAAATACGCTTCGAATAATATTGGTGCCAACTTCTCTAAGAAACAATACAATATTGATGAGAACAAGAGTATCATGACTACAACTCACCTTGAGCATAAAGACAATCCTGTTTTTAATGCAGTGTTTGGTTGGGAAGAAATTTGTGGTACTTATATAGCTAAAGGTGGAGAGAAGTTTTTAACTATCGGAAACTTTTATTCTAATGGTGAAACTCAAAACCAAAGATTGAAAAAAGTAAAAGATTTTACTGGAACTTCAGTAGTATCTGCTTACTACTACATTGATAACGTATCAGTTGTTATGGTTGATGACGAAACTGAGTGTGATTGTAAAATCAAAGAGCATGATGTGAAAACCGAGTATATCTATGAAGTTGGTGCTGTTAATCCAGAAGGAATGAAGGATGAAATGATTGCACGTTTCACTGAGTTATACTTTGGATATGGTGCTTCTGACTTTACTAAAAGTGATTTTGAACACTTAGCAAACATTGAAAAAGTAATGCTTGGTAATGATGCTCATAAATTAACTATCATGGCTCACATGGATTCTGACGAAGCTGAAGATGCAAAAGCTTCAGGAGTTGATAAGAAAAGAGCTGATGCAGTTAAGAAACACTTAGTTTCAAAAGGAATTTCTGCTGATAGAATTACTGTTATACTTAAAGGAGCTGACGACCCGCAAACAACAAGCGGAGACGAGATTGGTCAAGCGAAAAACAGAAGAGTAATCTTCAAACTGAATTAAGAAATACATCTTTTTAAATATGAAACCACTCTGAATTATTTCAGGGTGGTTTTTTTTTGCCATCTTTAGGCTATGACAAATCCAATTAAAAAAGGAGATAAAAAAACAATGCGCGCCTGGGCATTTTACGATTGGGCAAACTCTGTTTATCCTTTAGTTATTTCAACTGCCATTTTTCCAATTTTTTTTGAAGCCAATACTGGTGAAGTAGATGCTGATGGCAATAAAATATCTGACATTGTCACTTTTTTTGGATCAGAGATTAAAAATACGGTACTCTACTCTTATGTAATTGCCGCTTCATTACTAATGGTATCAATTCTTTCTCCACTGCTATCAGGAATAGCTGATTATGCTGGTAGCAAGAAGAGATTTATGCAATTCTTCTGTTATTTAGGAGCTGCTTCTGTTTCCGCATTATATTTCTTCAAAGAAGTTCCTATTGAATTAGGGATGACATTTCTCTTTTTGGCAAGTCTTGGCTTTTGGAACAGCTTAGTTTTTTATAATGCCTTTATGCCTGAAATTGCAGAACCCAAAGATCATGATAGTCTCTCGGCTAAAGGATTTTCAATGGGTTATATTGGAAGTGCTCTTCTTCTAATATCGCTATTAGTGGCTATAAAAGCTTTTGGAATGCCTGCTAAGCATAGCTTCTGGATTACAGGTCTTTGGTGGATTGGATTTGCGCAAATCACATACAGAAGGCTTCCTTCTGGAACCAAAGGTAATAAGATCACTTCCAAAATTATGGGAGATGGATTTAGGGAGTTGAAAAAGGTTGGACAATTTGTAAAGACTACCGTCAGATTGAAGCGATACCTCATTGCGTTTTTCATTTTCTCTATGGGAGTGCAAACTGTTATGTTAATGGCTGTTTTATTTGCAAAGAAAGAAGTCTTTAACAAGCCAGATTCTAATGAAGCAGGATTGATCATTGCAGTTCTTCTAATTCAATTTATTGCTATTCCGGGTTCTCTATTATTCAGTTCTTTGTCTAAAAGGTTTGGTAACTTAAAAACTTTAGGAGTAGCCCTATTTGTTTGGGTTATTTGTTGTGGTTTTGCCTATTTCTTCGTTTATGATGAAATCAATTTTTACATTTTGGCTGGAATAGTTGGGTTCGTAATGGGTGGAACGCAAGCTCTATCTCGATCAACTTACTCAAAATTCTTACCAGAAACTACTGACACAGCTTCATTTTTCAGCTTTTATGATATCACTGAGAAAATTGGTATTGTAATAGGAATGGTAATATTCGGATATGTTGAAGCAACATCTGGAGATATGCGATTTGCAGTACTTGCCTTAATTGCATTCTTTGTCGCAGGCTTTCTTGCTCTTTTATTCGTTCCAAAAAATGAGAATCACACGATTCCAGAGGAAGAAGCCGAGATTGTTGATGAGATAGGATAAACGGTTTAAAATCCTCCCGCCAAGAAAATATTAGCCAACAGTAGAATCTTGATTGCAAAATATAAAATGTCTTTCTTATTCATAATTCAAAGTTTAAATGAGAAGGCCTTGGGGAATTCTACATCTTTGACTCAGAATTAATTAGAAGGTTTAAGAGGCCTTGCGTTTTGCTCGCCATTTTTTGAAGAGTCTTATTGAAAAGACAAGAAACAGGGCGGTGAAAATCCCAATCCAAAAAACGTAATGTAACAGAATTGTCTTAATGTATAATGGAAGTAAGCGCCAATTAAAAGATTCGTCAGCCGTATTTGACATCCAGTAATCCAAATCATATTCTTCTAATTCCAAAAGATCTTGACCAGTCAAAGAGACAGTCTCAAATGTGAGTTTCCCGTCCTTAGATTCAATTTTTAAAATAGCATCTCTTTTTAACCCTCGTACAGCAGTCGCCATATATGTTATTCCGTCATTTTCATGATGAAAGAAAGAAGCAGGTGCCGCACCTCCCATTGATCCAGCAAAAATATAGACATTGGTTTCTTGCTTAAGTTCATTCAAGATTGGCAGTACATCTGATTCAAAATTGTTGCCTCCTATACTTTGAGTGTTGTCTTTAAAAATTGGATCTAATTCTTCAAATGAGTCTTTCCAAATAGTTCTATGAGCATAAATAAAGACGTTCTTAACGCCTCCTCCTCTTGTCACTTCGAGGGCATCAGTCAACAATTGCAATTGACCAGCTGTAATGTTGCCATCATCAAGCTCAGTGTCCAAAACAATGTGAATATCATCATCAATTTTGAAGGAATAAAATGTTTCACCGAAGTTCTTTTGATAATAATCATCTGTTAAATCGTGATTACCCACTGCGTTAAAGAGTGGAACTTCTAATGAACTAAAAAGTGACTTTTGGTAATAAGGATGATCATTTTTTACATCCTTAAACAAATCACCTAGACAAATTAACATCTTAGCATTTGATGAATTGATGAAATCTGAACTACCTAAGATTGAATTAACAGGATAGCCAGTTTTATTATCTGAGCCTCCATAAAAATGGCCACTTACAAAAAAACTATAAGAGTTTTCAAGGGTATCATTGAACTGTATTTCTGTTTTAGTAAATGGTGATTTCTGAGACCATAAATCTATTCCAGAGCCACTGATAAAGAGTAATATGAGAATGAAATACTTCAACTCTTATCAAGATTTATTAAGTCTTTTGAATTACCACCACTTATTTTGTATGAAGAACCAGATTCCAAATCTGACTTCGAGTCAACGTCAAAACCAAAATCATTGAATTCAAAATTACATGAGTAACCTAAGAACTTTGAACCATTGTTTATTTCACTCACGTATTCTAGACCTTCAAGAGTAGAGTTTCCTAATCTTAAGTAAGATCCATAATTAAGATGTGTAAATGAGTTAAAATCCCTCATCTCGAGGTCAACAATTATTAAATATGAGTTATTAGCAACAATCAAATCCCCTCCGTTCTGGGCTCTCGTATTGTGAATTTGAAGTTCACTTTCATTGAACTCTCCAATTGAATTAACTGAACCAAAAACTGCCCTATCAAAACGAACAATT
>Ga0316204_10004544_pt1 | contig 24680 bp, 20 predicted proteins | sample 6monrhotite_MG_2_FD_205661 | JGI IMG/M metagenome (GOLD analysis project Ga0316204, IMG submission 205661) | Microbial mat bacterial communities from mineral coupon in-situ incubated in ocean water Damariscotta River, Maine, United States -... | ecosystem: Environmental > Aquatic > Marine >... | reverse complement strand
GAGGTTCCTTGTCGGGACAGACAGGCCGGAAACCGACCCGGACCGATCAGGGAAACCCCACAAGGGTCCCATCAGACAGTCCCAAAACAAGAAGGAAACTTTCACTTTAAGATAATATCAGGCTGCATTTGAATTTAGGGAATGCAAAATATCTCAAGACAGGAAAGAACCTGCCTTCAGATAACTGTAGCAAGAAACCATAGGAAATTTTTAGTTAACTCATTGATAATTATATATTTTAAGTGAAGTTCGTGTTTGGAAATCACCTCAGAGTAACTGAATTCGGCTCAATAGCGACTGAGACACGGTTTGCGCCTAAATGATGGGCGCAATGTATAGGCAAAGGTTCGTGTCAGGCTGTTTATAGATCAGTCCGCCCTGCCCGATCTCATCTGAACGCAATGAAATCTGTACCGCTACCAACAGCAAGACTTGGCGGCTTTTCTATCGTTGAATGGCTGGCAGTCCATTAAAACTGGCGATGTTGCTTGGAATATTGTCCGCGGACAATTGTGAAATCAAGGCGCATGATTTTGCGCCAAAGCCAGACGCCTGATGAGCCTCTCTGGGCTAAAACCTTCGCTCTTTGATCCTGTGGTTATTGATCTAAAATACGCACCAACTGTTTTGATTTTGTCATGGAACTGCATGATGGCCCAAACAGTTGCCGCTGCTCTTAACGCACCCAGTCGTTCATGAGCTGCTTCGTAGCTTTGAGGGCTGATCCCTATCATTGGCGCCAACGTTCGTGCGTGAGCTATGACATCAGGAACAGTTTCTATTCTTCTCAGCGAAAACTCGGCTGCTTCCGGACATGCCGATAGCAATTCTGGTATTGTGATTGGAGCATCTGAAGGCATAGGAGTGTTTTGTTTTTTTTGTGGGATGTTCTCTTTATCAATATGTTCTTTATTTGACTTATGATGGTGCCGGACATTTTGACCGTCACTGGCGGACAATGTAGTCGTTAAATTAGAAGTTTGATCATCTGGTGACTCTGCCTCAACTTCTTTGATTGGCAGGGCTGAGAGAATTTTCTCACAGTCGTTAAGGGACAATTTCCGACGGAGGACACGAAAGACGTTCAGAGCCACCGTATCGTTTGGGTTGTTGATCAGGCTTGCATTGGCTGCCGCTCGGATTTTGGCACGCAGATAGTCAATTTGCTCTCGTTCCTTCATGACTTCAGCCGCCATTGAAGCAATTTCATGCAGACGATCGAAAAGTGGTGAGAGGTCAAAGCCAAAGCGAAGTGCTTGGCCGGCGTGGCTGTTGTGCTTTGTGAATCGTTTCCGATTGGGGCTGTCACGGCGAACAAGCAGGCCAATTTCTTGAAGCGTCGCTGCGTGGCGTCTGATTGTTCTGTCTGAGATGCCATTGCGCCGGAACGTGAGAGTTGAGTTTGATGCAAACACGGTGTGGTGGTTGCGCTTTGGGGCGAGGCACGAAAGCATCGCGTCCAATGTCGAAATCACCGATGCACTGAGACCGAGTCGCGGTGCCGCGTTTCGGAGCGTTGCGACAACGATGTGGCGTTCTGGAATGGAATTGTCCGCGGACAATATTTCACTGGTCCGCAGCCCGGTGGGTGCAGTTGCTTGTATAAATGCCATGTTTTTTCACGACAACCTGATGTGAAAGGCTCCGATGTCTCTGAAAATCAGAAAAAAGGCCACAAATCTCCAGCAACCGAATCGGTTGTTGTTGACTGGCGCGGAGAAGCTGGTAAATCTGAAAGTGCAAAGAACAGATTGGGCTCTCCTAGGGAAACCTTGGGGGGCTCTTTCTTTTTTGGGTTGCTGGTCGTGCTCCTTTTTTAAGTTTTACTGCTCGGTCGACATTAGTCAGGCTTTTGCTCTGACTGCCACGCCTTATAGAGGCGCGTAAGCTCAGCTTCTGCGTTGTTACGCATCCACTGGGCAAATTCTGGGGCATCAGACTTCGACAGTTTGAATGTCAAAGCACGGGCCGTTTCTTTTACTTCAGCCAAAGCCGTCCCATCACCAAGTTTGATGGAGAGGGTAGGGGGTGCAGTTGGTTTGTTAGTGGCCTTGGATTTTAGCGTTTGAGTAATGGCGTCACTGACCATGCCAAAGCGGTCGTCGGAGCTTTTGGCCACACTAAACTGAAGCGTTGCGGTGACCTGTTCAAGATCGACGCTATCGCTGCGCGACTGGTCTGCGAGCTCTTCCCAACGTCTGCGTCCAATGCCATGCGCGGAGCCTATCTTCTCGATGACTGACCTTGGAATAGACCGTGCAACTTTGGTCATGCGCGATAGCATTGGCTTGTCCACAGCGAGGGCATCCAGAATGATTGCTTGCTCGTAGCCACTTGTAGCCAGCTCGGTGGCGAAAAGCGCTTTTTCAATGAAGCTGGGATCCAAGCGTTGAGTGTTCTCTTGTCCCTGGGCAAGAATAGCCTCTTCATCAGAAAGAGACCTGACAAGTGCTTTCGCGGGGATGCCGAGCGATCGCAAGGCCCGCAATCTGCGGCGACCATAAACGATTTTGTAGTGTCCGGGTTTGTCCGCGATGGGGCGCACCATAATTGGTACTTGTTGGCCGTGTGCCTTAATGCTCTCAGCTAGCGTCACGACATCAGCATCGGTGAAAGAGAGACGGTCCTTGGGGCCGTTCTCTTCAATGACATCAACGGAGATTTCTCTTACCGCGTTGCTCGCGACATCCTTCAAAGTGGATTTAACGCCGCTCATTGCGCCGGTATTTGGGAAACGTGCCTTTTGCTCTGATGCCGAGACAGCGGTCGTGTCTACATCAGGCGGGGGAGGGGGCTGAAATAGGTTTCTACGGGCCATTAGTCAGTTTCCCTTCCCCAAGCTTGCTGGATCGTCTTTTCGAATTCATCCGCGACGCCATTAACAGACTCTAATATGCGGGTTAGTGTCTTTTTTACGACTTGCGAGGGATCCAGTTCATAGATGGTTTGCTGTGTCATGCCAGCGTCAGAGATCGCTGTGGATTTGAGCATCGGTGTGGTCAAAACCTGATCGAGGAGAATGGAGCGTAAGAAACCCGCCATTTGTGACTGTGGTACGTCGGTTGGTTCATATCGAGCGATCAAGAACTTAAGGAAATTCCAGTCGATGGGCCCCGCCGCCTCTTCGAGAGTTTCGACAGTTTCTCCAGCCATTTCAAGGAATTGCGCCATTGATGCAACATCCAACATGCTGGGAACAACCGTGATTAGAAGGCCGGTAGAAGCCAACAAAGCTGTCATTGTTGTGAAGCCAAGTTGAGGCGGACAATCGATGATGACGAGATCGTAGTCTGCTTCGACCTCGTCGAGAGCGATGGCAAGGCGTTGTGTGAATGGCGGATCGATCTTGTGCTGAAGCGCATACGCTGTTTCGGTCTCGTACTCGGATAGCAAGAGACCTGCCGGAGCGAGGTCAAGGTTGTGAAAATATGTCTTTCGGATGACTTGGCTCAGCGGCACAGGGTCTTCGTATTTTAGCGCGTCATAAACGGTGCCGCTCTCAGCAAACTCGATCTCAGGACGGTACCCGAACATCGTGGTCAAGCTCGCCTGTGGGTCCATGTCGATCGCAAGTACTCGATAGCCTCGCAACGCATAGCGTTGAGCCAAGTGGATTGCGCTGGTTGTCTTGCTGGATCCGCCTTTGAAGTTCACTATAGAAATAACCTGAAGGGCATCGTTCTCGCGCCGTCCGGGAAGGTATGTTTCGCCATTCCGACCGGTCTTTGCCATCACATGGCGGATTTGGTCAATCTCTTGGGCGGTATAGAGCCTGCGACCTCTGGAATCCGTCTCTACATCAGGGAAATCACCTTCTTGATGCCGCGTTCGAAGGTTCGACATACTGATGCCGGTGAGCTCTGATACTTCCGCAGGATGAAACTTACGTAGCGCTTTTCGGCTGTCGGGCTGGAAGCTATTGCGCATATGGTTGTTAAGCGCTTCCGATAGGCGGGCAGCGTTCGACGCAATAGATGCGGCGATAGAGCTGGTTTGCGCGATATTAGCGTTTGAATTCATGCTGCCCTCACGACCTCTTAGTGGGTCATCTGTGTTTCGTCGCTAAAAGGCGTGATTTACGTCAGATTGCGACAATTGAACTCATGACACGCAACTTATCCCCAAGCAACAATTTTTTGGCCTTTTCGGTGGCAAAGGATTCTTCAATTCAGCCGTCATGCCCGAAGAACCTTAGGTAACATGTTGAAAAAAAACATTTTATCGGTATTTTGATGGATTGTCGCAACATGTTGTAGCTCTTAGGCACATGATCGCAATTGATAGCAAACATGTCTATGGCTCGAATCGGTCGGATGGTAGGAACTTATGTAAGTTGTTGCCGCGGACACAAAATCGGCTTGGTGGCCTTGGGCTCTGTGGCAGATAGCGATTTCGCCTTGAATCAAGATTAAGATCCAACTTTCGCGCATCTTACATGCGCGAAAGTTGGATTTTTGATCCGCCCCGTGAAGAACTCGATATACTACCGAGTATTTTTTCTACTCAAAGCGTAAGTCTTATCGTGCGGTGTGTCGCGACATCTGTTGTCTTTGTGAGTGGGGCAGGGGGCGTCAGAATTTCTTCACTTTCTATCGGTCTGGCTTCGACTTTTAATCGGTGGCGAACGCTCCCGTTCAGTTTCTGGGTCCCATGCGGGATCAGCATAAAACTCGTCAAGATGCACATCTAACTTTACGTGTGATTGCACGGCTTAAAAAACGTGTATACAAACGACACGCTTTACGTCTAAATGTACAGCTCTTAATACGCGTAAAGTACCGGCAACTTCTTTAGGAAGGTAACCTTCTTATTATGGCTACCCCAAATGAAAAACTTGCAGCCTCGCTCGAGCTTCTCAAGGAGCGACAAGCGGAACATGGCAACGTCCTTCGAAGCGGTGAGCTTAGCCGGACCCACCGAGAGAGGCTCAAGAAAAATGGTTTCCTAACAGATGTCATTCTGGGCTGGCTGATCGTGACTCGACCACAAGACAAGTCCCATGACTCGACCTTCTGGTACACATCATTCTGGGACTTCTGTCGTCGGTACTGCCACGAACGCTTTGGCGTGGAGTGGTGCTTCTCGTCCGAGCAATCTTTACTTTTGCACGCCGAAAGCACCCACATTCCGAAGCAAGTGATCGTTTGGACTCCCAAGGGGTCTGGCAACAACACGGTGCTGCCGTTCGACACGTCGCTATACGATCTCAAGAAGGACCTGCCTCCGAAGAGCGACATTGTCACAAAAGATGGGCTGTTCATTCTCTCTGTTGAAGCGGCACTCATCAACGTCCCCGAAGTATTCTACCGCTCCTACGCAATGGAAGCGCAAATTGTATTGAGCGGTTTGAGGAATACAGGTCCCTTGCTTGTCAAATTGCTCGACGGCGGGCACGTTTTGGCCGCAGGGCGGATTGCGGGTGCGTTGCGTCGCGTTGGGCGCGACAATGAGGCCGACACAATTCTCAAGAAGATGAAGGCCGCTGACTACGATGTCCGGGAGAGGAACCCGTTCGTGGATGGTGCCCACGTGATGCCCCTCGAAGTGGGCAGCTCGCCACTTGCGGCTCGGATCAATGCTGCGTGGGACACACATCGCGATGCCATTCTAGGCATATTTCCTGACGAACCAGGTATGCCCGCCGACAAAGATACGTATCTGGCGGTGATCGACGACATCTACGTCAACGATGCCTATCACTCACTGTCCATTGAAGGCTATTCCGTCACTACAGAGTTGATCGAGCAAGTGCGGCAGGGGTCCTTCGACCCTCTTGGAAATGTGGAACACAAGAAGGATGTCGATGCGCTTGCGGCCCGCGGTTACTGGCAAGCCTTTCAATCCGTTCGTGCGTCGATTGAAAGAATACTAACGGGTGTGTCGGCAGGGCAGGCGGCCAGACAAGATCATGATAGTTGGTATGAAGAGTTATTCCGGCCGTCTGTGACGGCAGGTATCCTAAAGGCTGGCGCATTGGCTGGCTACCGAAATCATCCAGTGTATCTGCGGGGATCACGTCACACGCCGCCGCGCGTGGAAGCTATTGCCGACGGTATGGAGACCCTGTTCAAAAGACTCGAGAATGAAGATTCCGCAGCGGTTCGCGCTGTTCTTGGGCACTGGCTACTCGGTTACATCCACCCCTATCCCGACGGAAACGGGCGCATGGCACGTTTCTTGATGAACGCAATGTTTGCATCCGGCGGCTACCCCTGGACAGTTATCGATGTCGAGCATCGAGCAGCATATATGTCTGCCTTGGAGTCGGCGAGTGTTGGGGGCGACATCGTTCCGTTCGCAAAACTGATGGAGGATCGAATGCAATGGTCAACTTCTCTTTCCCAGTGAGCTAATTGACCTGTTAGTTTGGGCCCTTGGACAGAAAAGTTGGAAATTTGCACTGCCTTCGGGACCCGATGTAAATCGGATCATTTAGATGGTTATATCTCAAGCGCGGAAGTTCTTTTGAAGGAGAGCACCTAACCGAAGACATTTTCGAACGGTATTTGAAAATCGCTGAGATTTGCGTTTCTACTTTGGCGATAGTGATTGCATCGCAAATCACGCAATCTAGTGTGTTCCGAAAGAGGGTTTCGTTAATGTCATCAATACTAAAGCTTTTTCGGGTTCTATTTTTTTACGCGCTCTATTTTTTGTTGTGCATGGTTGCCGTAGTGACCGTGTTGAAAGGTTGGCCTATTGGCGGTCAAATGCTCTTTGCCTTCGGCTTACCTATCGTTTTGGTCTGGTGGCAAGAAAAGAGACGATCCCGAAAAGTGGAAGCCAAAGTGCTTGCCGCGGAAAGCACAAACACAAGAGTAACTCAATCCGAGCCAGTGGCCCGCGTAAGTGCCCACGAAAAACGCACCGAGCGTGAGCGCGCGCGCGAAGCGAATGCTACTCAATCATCGTCGACAGCGCCGCCCAAACCACCAAAACAGGACTACGCGAAAATCGTGCGTGCTGGCCAGTCTGCGGCACCAGCACTTTCGGCCATTGCGAAGCGGTATGAGAACGCGCGGCCAACAGCACACAAGCCGCAATCAAATTCACGTAAAAATGGCTGGATACCAGCGGCAGAGACCGCGAGTGTTGCTGCGCGAGATATTGGTGGATTGGTTTATGTCGGCACGCCGCCTTTGCTCAATCACCATGGCTATCGCGACAAATGCAGGGCCTACATCGACCCTTCTCTCTCCGTCGCGAGGACAGGGGACGACAGGGCAGGGGAGGGCATGTCATACTGGCCTGGGTATTCTGATATTTCAGCACGAAGCAGGGCGACCTATCTTGAATGGTTGGCAAGTGGCCGTTCTGATTCATCTTATGATCCGGGCTATATGTTCTTGTATTTTTACGGGTTGGAACGGAGATTTTTCGTCGATCAATCCAATGCTGATGCAAAGGATATCATCGCAGAAGTTCGAAGATTGATTTCCGTCTATCCCGAAAACCATTCGGTGAAGCGATACTTGGGAGAATTTCTTGATATCGCGACACTTGCCGAAACTGAGTTTGAGGCGCTGGAGCCGATCTTTGAACGCCAGGGTTGGGAGCTTCCTTTTTCGCTGAAGTATGCGATTGGCGCTCGTCTTGATAAGGGAGAAAACCTGAGTGCAGACTGGGTTCTGAGCTGGTTGATGTGCCATCCAGAAAGCCATTTGCGCACGCCAGCAACGCGGTGCCGTGATGAATTCCTGGCGTTGTTCAAGATTCGGTTCGACGATCGCTTTCCAAATGGGCTAAAGGTCAGCAAGCCGCGCAAACACCTCAAAGCAACGTATCGCGCAGCCTCAAGCGAGTTCGAAGGGACTCTCAATCCGACAGCCGACGGCAAACCCGTTCCTGATATTTCCGGATTGCGAAAACCGATCGAGATTGCGCAGGAAGTTGCAGATGAAGTCATAAACGATCTTGATAAGCTGAGCCGCTATCTTGGTCGGAACCCCGAGGGCAGGGGAAGCATCGAAGCGCACGCCCTCTTGCCACTAGATCTGTGGAGCCTGTTTCCGTCGACACAAATGGAAGCGCTGAAAGAGTGGGCGAGGGGGATCATGCAGAGCGGCGGACTTATTCCGCTGGCCGACGTGATCGAAAAGCTTGAAGGACAGCGTAGCACGAAGATTGGCAAGCGACAGCTAACAGGGGCGGCAGATGCTTTGGCGCGTCTTGGATTTGGGCTCGCACCTGATCCACGCTTTGCACTGCGTTCACCGAAACCGGAAGAACCCGTTGTTCTGTTTGATCTTGGCGAGCAGATCGAAAAGCTGGAAGATGTTTCGGCAAGCTATCAGACAGCGTTGATGGAGTTGGCTCTTGCCTCGTTTGTTGCCCATGCTGACGGGCGTATCGCCGACGCTGAACGCAAAGCGTTGGAGACCCAAGTTGCATCTGTTGAGGGGCTGAGTAAGCAGGAAAGGCACCGGCTTCAGGCAAACATGGTTTGGTTCCTTGCTGTGCCGCCTGACATGACGCTGCTGCGCCGCAAACTCAAAGATGTTGGTGTGGAAGACCAAACGGCGATGCGTGCGGCCTTGGTGGGTGCGGCACACGCCGATGGTGTCATCCAATCCGAAGAAGTCGCCAGCATCGAAAAGGTGTACAAGGCATTGGGCCTTGATCCATCACTCGCCTATTCCGACCTTCATGCTGGTGAGATTGCAGACGCGCCACGCACGGTTCGTGCGGCCCAGCCTGGCAATTCTGGAGAGGCCATTCCTGAACTACAAAAGGCAACGGGGCCAGTGCTGGATGCATCTCGGATTGCGGCCATCAGATCAGATACGGCGCGGGTGTCTTCTGTCCTTGGGCAGATATTTGAAGCCGAGGAAGAAGCAGAAGAGGGCAGGGAAACCAAGGGTGCAACGCTGTTTGCTGGGCTAGATGCAAAACATGGGGCACTGCTGTTGGATTTGGTGGGTCAAGAGAACTGGACCGAGGACGCATTCGAGCAGCTTTGCGGAAAGCATGGATTGATGCCGTCTGGTGCATTGGAGGCCGTCAACGAGTGGGCCTTTGAAACTCATGATGAAGCCTTGCTGGACGAGTATGATGGATATGACGTGTCTCCGGAAATTGCGGATGCGGTAAAACAAAAATTAGAAGGGGAGGGGCGTCATGTCTAAATTAAAGCCACGTGAGCGCGATGCAATTGTTCAGGCTTTGCGCGCGGGGGTCGTGCCAAAGCTGGGCCTGCGTCATATTCAGGTAGGGCGCGTTCGTGAGATCGAAGAACTTGTGAAGGACATGGAACGCATCGCGGACGGAGGCTCTGCCATCCGTTTCGTGATCGGGGAGTATGGGTCTGGCAAAACCTTCTTTATGAATCTGATCCGTCTGGTAGCTTTAGAAAAAGGGCTAGTGGTGATGTTCGCTGATCTTGCACCCGACCGGCGTATTCACGCGACAGGTGGGCAAGCGCGCGGCCTCTACGCAGAGATGGCGCGCAACCTGTCAACGCGCACAAAGCCAGATGGTGGTGCTTTGGCCAGTGTGGTTGAGCGGTTTGTCAGCCAAGCGCACCGAGACGCCGAGGAAAAAGATGTGCCTACGGGCACCATCATTCGCGAGCGCTTGGGCCATTTTGAAGAACTCACTGGTGGCTTTGAATTTGCAGAGGTCATTCGCCGGTATTGGGAAGGCCATGAGAACGGGGATGATGAACTTAAGTCTGCTGCTCTGCGTTGGCTGCGGGGAGAATTCGCAACCCGCACGGATGCGCGCAAAGCACTTGGCGTGCGCACGATTGTCGATGATGCGAGCGTTTACGATCATCTCAAGCTGATGTCGGCATTTGTGTGCGAGGCGGGTTACAAAGGGCTACTTGTCGGCCTTGATGAAATGGTGAACCTGTTCAAGCTGACATCGTCCCAAGCGCGCAATGCGAACTACGAACAAATCCTGCGCATTTTGAACGATGTGCTTCAGGGCAGTGCCGAGAACCTTGGCTTCCTAATGGGAGGCACGCCTGAGTTTTTGATGAACACGCGCCGTGGGCTTTATAGCTATGAAGCCTTGCAATCGCGGTTGGCAGAAAACACCTTCGCACGCGATGGTTTGGTTGATTTGTCGGGGCCGGTTGTGCGGCTGGCCAGCCTGACGCTGGAAGATCTGTTTGTTCTGTTGGCCAATGTCAGACGCGTGATGCAGGACGATGAATCGGCTTTGCCTGATACAGCGTTGGAAGCCTTTATGAACCATTGCTCGGACCGGATTGGAGAGGCCTATTTCAGGACCCCGCGCAATACCGTCACTGCTTTTGTGAACTTGCTGTCAGTGCTGGAGCAAAACCCGGGTGTTGAATGGAGTGACCTGATCGAAAAGATCGACGTTTCAGAAGACCTGGGCGAGGACATGAGCGACGTAGAGGAAACGACTGGTGCTCAGCCGAGTGGTGACGACGATCTGATCAGCTTCAAGCTCTGAGCCTCGAGGATGAGCAGCGCCTTTGACCAACTTGCCCGCCCTGTCCAGAAATGGATCAGACAGCAGGGGTGGCGTGAGCTGCGCGATATTCAGGCACGTGCAATTCGGACAATTTACGAAACCGACAACGACCTCATCGTCGCGGCATCGACGGCCGGTGGTAAAACAGAGGCCGCATTTTTTCCGTTGATCTCTCAGGTGCTGGATGCACCGGCAGAGGGTGGCGGTTTCGATGTGCTCTACATCGGACCACTCAAGGCGCTGATCACGGATCAGGCGGGGCGGCTGGAAGGCATCTGCCAAGAGGCGGAGCTTCCAGTGGTACCGTGGCACGGCGATGTGTCGCAATCAGTCAAAACGCGCGCGATGAAAAACCCCAAAGGGATTCTATTGATCACGCCAGAGTCGCTTGAGGCGTTGTTCGTACGTCGGGGCCAGGAAATCGCGCGCCTGTTTGGTGCAACCCGAGCCGTGGTAATTGATGAGCTGCACACCGTGCTCGATAGTGAGCGTGGGGTGCAATTGCGGTCCTTGCTGACACGTCTTGAGTTGGCAATCAAAAGGCCCATACGCCGGATAGGACTATCTGCGACGCTTGGGGATATGGATCTCGCCCGCGCTTATCTGCGGCCCGACAATGCGGAACACGTCACATTGATCGAAGCGGAGGGCGGAGAAGCGGAACTGAAACTCCAGCTGCGTGGATATCTTTCCGGTGGAGAAGACGTCAACACCCCATCTGCCACAGACGCTGTCGCAGCGCATTTGTTCGAGCATCTCCGGGGAAGCGATAATCTTGTGTTTGCAGGCGCCCGCCAACGTGTCGAGATCTATGCTGACCGGCTGCGTGATCTTTGCGAGCAAGAGCACCTTCCCCAAGAGTTTTATCCGCACCATGCCAGCCTTTCACGCGATCACCGCGATTTTGTCGAACGGCGCCTGAAAGATAACAGCAAACCGACTACGGCTGTTTGCACGTCCACTTTAGAGTTGGGTATCGATATCGGCGATGTAACCTGTGTGGCGCAAATCGGCGCACCTTTCACTGTCGCAGCCCTGCGGCAACGTTTGGGACGTTCGGGACGTCGGGAGGGTCAGCCAGCCATCCTTCGACAATACGCGGTAGAAACGAGGCTGACTTCGGATAGCAGCTTTGTGGATCGTCTGAGACTAGGCCTGATCCGGTCGATTGCGATGATTGATCTGTTGTTGGAGGGCTGGTGTGAACCACCCAAGCCGCAAGCGCTGCATCTGTCGACACTTGTGCATCAGATCCTATCCGTAATCGCGCAGAGGGGAGGGGCACCAGCCAATATTCTATACAGCGTGCTGTGTCGCGAAGGCCCGTTTCGGCAAGTCACCAAAGCAATGTTCACTGATGTGCTGCGCGCGCTCGGTCATCCTGAAACGGGCTTGATAGAGCAAACGGACGGTGGTTTGTTACTCTTGGGCCAAAACGGAGAGCGGCTAGTCGAGCATTATAGCTTTTACGCGGTGTTCAAGACGCCCGAAGAATACAGGCTGGTTTCAAACGGTCGGGATCTTGGGACATTGCCAATCGACAACATCCTCTCACCTGGGATGATGCTCATTTTTTCCGGACGCCGTTGGCTGGTTCAGGAAATCCATGACCGGGAAAAGGTAATTATTGTCAAACCCGCCAAAGCAGGTGTCCCGCCTGTGTTCGGTGGGGACCCGGGCGAGATCCATGACAAGGTAATCGCGCGCATGTTCGATGTGTTGGAAGCTGATACCAAACCCCTCTACATGGATGCAAATTCGCTCGAAATGCTTGAGGAGGCGCGGCTCAACTATGCGCAGATGGGGTTTACTGACGCGTCCCTAGTCAATTTGGGCGAAGAAACCACAATCATCGCAACACGAGTTGGGACAATGAAAACGACGACCTTGGTGCTTGCGCTAAGAGGGTTTGGGTTTTCTGTCGAACAATATGATGGTTTCCTTCAAGTGGAAGCTGGGGAAGAAACTCCGCCACTTCCCGAGGTTCTCAAGAGGATTGGAGAAGGCGAAGTCGTTGATCTATTTGCAGGCGCTGGCAACCTGTTGACCGAAAAGTTTCACCCTTATTTGACGCGCAAATTGTTGGAGCTTGATGCGATTTCATCGAAGCTTGAGCCACTAGCTCTTAACAGAGTGGTCAAGACGCTTATTTTCCAAATACAGGGCGGTTTGCCTTTGGTGACCTGAATGAACTGCAAGGGCAAGGGCAGGGGTCCATCCAAGCAGTAAGCGTACTTTAGCTGCAGATGCGGAGCGGCAAGACAAAAAAGGCGCAAGCGGCCTTTCAACTGGGCAAAATTGACGTTGGCGGCTACGAACGTGTCGGACGACTGACTTAATTTGAAATATCTACTTCACCTTTAGCGAGAATTGATTACCAATATCAACAACCTTGAGCTTTAATCGCAAAGTGAGAAAAATGACTAAAATTAACTCTCAGAATATTTCACGACATGCTAAATGAAAATTGATGACGTAGCCAAGATCGCGCAGTCTTGTTACCAAGGATGTCCGACAATTGTGTTGGGAAGCGGGGCGACCATGCCATACGGCTTGCCGAGCATGACTGCCTTAAGTGTTTACTTGCGAGATAATTTAACAACTTCAGGAATACCCGAAGACGACGCGTGGACTTTAGTCAGGACGGCACTGGGAAATGGCGACCATCTAGAAGCGGCACTAGAAGGAAAAATCATTCCCCCTTCTCTCTTGTCAAAGATCGTGCGTTTGACATGGCAATGTGTGAATGAAAAGGATCTGTTGCTCCTAGAGACTGCCGCCGCAAATGGGACCGACTTCGTTCTCGGGCATCTGCTTTACGCGATGCTAAATAGCACACAAAATGTAGCCCACATAGTTACGACCAACTATGATCGGGTAGCTGAGTACGCGTGCAATTCGATGGGTTTACTTTACCAGACTGGGTTTGCTCCAGGATACGTTCAAAAATGGGAAAGCGCTGATCGGGTGAAGCTTTTTCATGGCCAGAAGCCTTCCAGCGTTGTAAAAATTTGGAAAATTCACGGGTCGTTAGATTGGTTTAGGACTGCCGACGATCGCACGGTTGGATTGCCTGTCTTCGAATTACCGTCGGAAAACTATACCCCGCTGATTGTCACTCCAGGCCTCAATAAATACGAGAAAACATACGAAGATCCGTTTCGAACTACGATCAATGGAGCAGACGCGGCGCTGAAAGGTGCGTCTGCTTTTCTTTGTATCGGTTTTGGGTTTCGCGACCAACACATACACCCAAAGATTATCGAACGAAGTCGGGAAGGAAATGTGCCAACTGTTGTTCTTGCACGCACCCTAACGGAAGAAGCTAAAGATTTTTTGAGAAACAAGGCTGGCAAAAACTATATGGGAATCGAAAAATTTGGTGAAATCAGCAAGATATATACTGCCAACCACCCTGACGGCATTGCTTTGGAAGTTGCTGATTTATGGTCTTTGTCTGGCTTCAATGAATTAGTTTTATAGGAAACGCATATGTCCATTTTCGATTTCAAAGATATTGACGCACTTGGGAGTGTCATCTCCGTCGACACCGCATCTGTAATCGTCAGAGTTGACGATCTTGACCGACTGAAGCGCCTTCAGGTCAATCGCTTGGTTGTACTGCAAAGCAGCAAGCCTGGTCAGCACTTAATTGGTGTGGTTGTGAAAATCACACGCAAACCTGACACCCGCGAAATCGAGGATGCTGACGCCGATGACGAAGATTTCATCCTGAACGAGAATAATCTAGTTAAAGTAACCTTGATAGGGACGTTGTTGGATCGTGTCGGGAGTGACCATAACGTGTTCCGTCGTACAATGGAGACGGTCCCCGAAATTGATGCAAACTGCTTTTCACTTGAAGGGCAAAGGCTTACGAACTTTATGCAGGTTATCTCGGATGTACAAACCGAGGGGCCAAAGTTGTCCCTTGGTCACTTTACACTTGATGACGAAGCCATTGCATATCTCAATGGGAATAAGCTCTTTCAGCGCCATGCTGTGATCGTTGGAGGCACTGGCTCTGGTAAGTCATGGACCACTGCTCGACTACTGGAGCAAGTTGCGGAGTTGCCGCAGGCGAACGCGGTCCTTTTCGACATTCATGGCGAATATCGCCCACTCAAGAGCGATTCATTTAAACATCTAAAAGTTGCTGGTCCTTCAGATTTTGAGAACAAGCGAGGCTTGAAGGACGGAGTACTACATCTTCCTTACTGGTTGTTAGGATACGAGGCACTCGTATCAATGTTCGTTGATCGTAGTGATCAGAACGCGCCGAACCAGTCTATGGTCATAACGCGCGCCATCGTCGACGCCAAAAAATCAACTCTTGATCCGGTAAAACACAAGGATATTCTTGAGAACTTTACAATCGATAGCCCCGTTCCTTTTGATATCAACGCCGTCTTAAATGGGCTTAAAAAACTCGACGAACAAATGGTTGAAGGCGCAAAAGCCGGGACCGAGAAGCAGGGTCCATACCATGGTAAGCTAAGCCGGCTAATTGGACGGCTGGAAGCCAAACAAAATGATCGCCGATTAGCATTCCTTTTCCAGCCCCCTAAGGAATGCATGGACATGGGATGGCTTGAAGAGATGGTACATGCGATCTCTGCTGGTCGCGGTGCACAAGGTGGTGGGACCGGTGGCATCAAAATCATCGACTTTTCAGAAGTACCGTCTGACATTCTACCTTTGATGGTAAGCCTTCTTGCTCAGATTATTTTTTCCACAAGCATTTGGACAGAAAGCGAAAACCGCCACCCAATCGCAATCATGTGCGATGAGGCTCACCTATATATTCCAGAGAGAATGCAGGCTGATAGTTCCGACTCCGTTGCAGTCGAAATTTTTGAGCGGATTGCAAAGGAAGGCCGTAAATATGGCATAGGGCTGGTTGTAATCAGCCAGCGCCCGTCCGAAGTGAATCGAACAGTACTTAGCCAATGCAACAACGTCATCGCAATGCGACTGACAAATGGCGATGACCAAAATGTGATACGGAGATTGCTCCCCGACAGCCTGGGTAGTTTTGGCGATCTTTTACCAGTGTTGGATATTGGGGAGGCATTGGTCGTTGGTGATGCAAGTCTACTACCAACCCGAGTGCGTATCACTGAACCGACAATGAAACCTGACAGCCAAACTGTCCGGTTCTGGGATAGGTGGAATGAGCCAGAACCAAAATCGGGCACTCCATCAGCAATCCGATCTTGGCGGCGCCAAAGTATGAAATAGATTCAGAGCCAAGGCTAGGCGTTCCCACATTCCAAACGATGGCTTTTGGGCAGTAAGACTGGATTATTTTCGGCGGCCAGGACGCTGGGTTAAAGCTGATCCAGCAGCAGACTTTGCAGCCTTGGACGCATTTGGATTCCGAAGCGTTTTTGACGCGGCGCTTGCGACTTTCCTGCTCGTGACTTCATTTGTACCGCTCTTGCTCGCAACCTGCGTCAAGGCGGAACCTGCGGCACTTTTGGCCGCTTTGCTCGCAGTAGGGCTTCGAAGTGTTTTGGAAGCCGCTGACGCTGCCCTTTTTCCTGTCGTTTCTGTATTACGTTTCCTAGTCATTGTCGTGATCCTTTAGATTGGTTGAGTTGCTGTAAGTCAGTAGTTGATTGGTGTTTGTAGCCCGATTGAACTTGTAGCCACGCGCTAGCTTCTCTTCGACTAGTTTGGACATTGCGTTTTGGGCCTCCAATTCGGTTTCATACCAATCCCGGCGGTGCCTACCCCAAGAGCCACTGCGACCCCATTGGCGGTGAACGCGGTGATCGTCGAACAGGTCTTTTTCAACCTCTACGCAATAAAACCGATCCATGTTGAGTTCCGGATCAGTCCGCTTCATGTCAATTTGCATCGATCTCCTCCTCGGTCACGGGAACTCGTTCGATCGAAATACACTCAAGTCGCGGAAACTCCTGATCGAGCCCCCAGCGTCGCGTAGTGTAAAATTCCAATGCCTGACGAACGCGAATTTCCAAGATGTCTTCAGTGAACCCAAATTCGGTTCGAACAACCCTCTTTTGGGAGTTGGTCAATCGATCATGTGGTCGAAGTTTCATGATTGAGAATGTGTGCCATGCATCGTCACGGGGTACAGCTTCAACACCTGAAATTTTGAGGAATGACAATTCAAGATCAATGCGAGAGGGGATGAAATCGCGAAACTGGTTGCGCGTATAACAGTAAGCACGAACATGCAGTCGGACTCCATCAGAGACAAAGCGCAAGGGTGCGATCATGCGGGTTTCCGGTTCAGGATCACGCATTGATTGATAGACTATTTCAACGGACTGCCTTGCGCGAATGGCGCGGTAGAGCGGCAAGAATGCATGTACGTTTTGAGAGCGTTGAAGGTCGGGAAGCTCGTCATAGGCGCTATGCGCGTCACCTTCAAAGAACTCCAGCAATTCAGACGCGGCAGCGGGTCCTGTCAGCCGTTTGAAGCTCTTTTGGGCGAGATATTGGCGAGAGGTTGCATCGTACATCAGAGCACCATCATCAATATCTTTTAGATAGGCACGAAAATCTAAGGCGGCCTGCGCATTAGAAATCCCGAACTGATGAATGAGTGAGGCACGTGTCGCCGCCCCGTTCCAAAAGAACAGTCGGTCCAGATATTCAAGACGTTTTCTTTGCGCGTATTTCAGATCTTCAAATGCCATTAGTAAGCATTAGCTTGACTCTCTCTGTTTGTCCATATAAAAATTATACGTGCAGAAAGTAACGGAGTATAACATGCGAATCCTTCACACAGCAGATTGGCACCTTGGAAAGACATTTCGGAAGGTGTCGCTGATGGAAGATCAGAGGCATGTTTTAGACCAAATATTCGACGCCGTTGTCGAGAACGACATTCAGGTGTTGATCGTCGCAGGCGACATATATGACAAGCAGGCACCATCTGAGGCCGCTGTAGCGCTGTTTTGCAGTTTCATTGAACGCATCTATGTGGAAACCGATGCGGCGATTGTCATTATTGCGGGCAATCACGATTCGGGACAAAGGCTAGCCGGGCCGACCAAGCTTTACGATCGAAAGCGAATTTTGATCAGAGGGACATTGGCGAGGGAAGAGCAGCCGCTCGTCTTGGATGATGAGCATGGTCCCGTCGCTTTTTCGGCGCTTCCATATGGCGAAATATTTGCAGCGCGGCGCACATTTGAAGATGAAACCATCAAGTCGCCCGAGGACGTATTGAGGCGCGAGGTGGATGCGGCTCGCGCGCTAAAGCCTGAAGGTGCCCGATGGGTAATCGTTGCGCACGCGTTTGTAACAGGTGGTCTTCCCAGTGAGACTGAACGCACATTATCGGTCGGAACAGTCGAGACTGTTTCCAGCAGTCTCTTTGACGGTGCTAACTATGTGGCGCTTGGGCACTTGCACCGACCTCAAACCGCAGGAAAAGAGAGCATTCGCTATAGCGGATCACCGTTGGCTTTTGGCTTTGATGAGGCTGACACCACAAAGACTATGACCCTGTTTGATCTGGCCGCTGATGGCAGCCTTGAGGATTTCAGAGAGATTGCGTTTGAACCACTGCGGAAGGTCAGGGAGGTCAAAGGCCTGATGGCCGACCTGGTTGCTGAGGCAGAGAACGCTCCAAGTGAAGACTACATCAGCGCCATTCTTCTTGATGAAGGTGCGGTGGTAGAGCCAGCAGCGCAACTGCGGCCGTACTATCCAAATATTTTGCAGACCTTGCGCGAGAAAAAACGCGAACTGGTTCATGCAAGTGCGGGTCAGGCGCATTCGAAACTAGACGATCCGATGGGTGTTATAAGCGAATTTGTTGAGTTTGTGCGCGGAGAGAAACCCAACGAAGCTGAGACTGCCGTGGTTACGCAAATTGTCGATCAACCGGTTCGGGAGGAAGTGTAATGCGGCCTATTCGCCTCACGCTAAACGCCTTTGGTCCTTACGCCGGAAGGGAAGTTGTTGACTTCACGGCTGCGCTCGACGCCGGAATTTTTGGCATTTATGGGGATACAGGTGCAGGAAAAACCACCATTTTTGATGGAATTGCATTTGCTCTTTTTGGGCAGTCATCCGGCGCTGAAAGGGCGTCTGATGACATGCTGTCTGATTATGCGGACCCCAGAGAAGTCACTGAGGTCGAGCTGGTATTCGATCTTGGTGAGAAACGCTATGTTGTGCGTCGCATTCCCAGACAGGAGCGCGCCTCCAACCGTGGGGAAGGTACGACTTCACAGGCGCATGAGGCCTATCTGTTTGATGCGACCGGACTGACTTTGGATCAGATCAAGCAAGATAGTTCCGGCGAGATGTTGTCGGAGAAAAAGACAAGTCTCGTTGATCCGATGATCAGGGATTTGCTTGGCTATGATGCTGCTCAGTTCAGGCAGATCGTCCTGCTGCCACAAGGTGAGTTCCGAAAAATTCTCACGGCGAATTCAGACGAGCGTGCACCGATCTTAAAACGGCTGTTCGATGTTTCTCTTTACGAGAATTTCATGCAGAAAATCCGCACCCAAGCTGCGGCCATGCATCGTGAGATCAAGGATCAACGTCTTGTCAGAGATACAAAGCTTGAGGGCTTGACGGAACAAGAGCTCAAAGATGATATTGCTTCACGCGACAAATCCATCGGTGAACTCAGTGAAAAGCTAAGTGCCCTGGCAACGCAAGCAGCCACCCATCAAAAGGCTCTAACCGAAGGGGAAACGCTACTCGCTAAATTCACCTCTCTGTCTGACGCCAAGAGGGATGAAGGTGAGCTGAAGTCGAATGCAGAGACGATCAAAGCCTATCAGGTCCGTGTTGCAATTGCTCGTGCTGCACAATCGGTTCTTCCTGCTGAAACGCTCCGCGATAGTACAAAGCAAGATTTGGTAGATGCGTCAAAACTCAAGGCAGATGCTGATACTGCACTCGGCTTAGCCTCAACCGCGCATGATGCCGCCATCGCAGAACTCGGGCGGGTAGCAAAACAAAAACCGCAGCGCGAAGAAGCTGCTGCAATGGTTCAAAAACTCGAACGCTGGGAAGGTATTTTAGAAAAAGCGGCTTCACTGCAAGGTCCGTTGGATGAGGCTACGATAGCACAACAGAATGCTGAAGCTGCCGAGATTGACGCTAAGAGCGCAGAGGCAGCGACTAAGAATGAACTTGATAACATTAAGACGCTTCAACGAGCATTGCCTGTTCATACAAAGGCGATCAGCGATGCGACAACAAGTTTGGCAGCACTCGAACGTGAGGCGGAAATAACAGGCCGTTTCGATGCCTGCTTGTTGAAGAGGGATCAACAAGCGACAAATCTCGCATCGCTCATTGAAGATCACAAAAAAGCGGACTCCTATCTGACGGTATGTCAGGAGGCGTTTTCGAGGGCGGAGCAGGAACTGACCGACATTCAGGCCCTGCATGTCGCCCGAAAACTAAGCGCGGGCGAACCTTGTCCGGCGTGTGGATCCACAGAGCACCCAGATCCGGCAACAGGTGACCCGGAACGTCTTGGGCGCCATGAAAATTTTGAAGCGGCAGAGCAATTGCGCAATGCGGCGGCAGAACAAGAGCGCGCGGCGAAAGGGCTTGTCGCTACAGGCGAAGCCATCTTGGCTGAGCGCCAGCAAGAACTTGATGGGCTGACAAAGCCAGAACGCAGCCGTGAGACTCTTGTGCCTTTGTTGGAGACTGCAAGGGATACAAAACAAGAGCTGGAAAGTGACACGCGGTTCAACGAATTGGCGGATCGTCTCGCTAAAGCCGAAAGCGCATCAAATGATGCCTTAAAAGCCCGCGAGGAAGCATCAAAAGCGGTTGGTTTACAAAAGCAAGCGGTGTCTATCGCTCAGACCACATTGACAACAACACTTGCTGAAGTGCCTGAAGAATGGCGAAATCTGCCCGCACTGACGGAGGGCTTGTCGACGGCGCGCGCCGAGCAGTCCCGCCTTGAGCAGGAAAACACATCCGCGATTGATGCCGAGAAAAATGCAGCCCTCCAGTTGGCATCTGCAAAAGAGGGTCAGCGCAACGCCGTTACAACTTTGTCCAAGGTGGAAATTGCATCAAAGCAGGCGGAAGAAGAACTTTCAAAGAGTTTGGCGGCATCCAAACTGAGCGGAGAGAGCTATCAATCTGGAAAGTCTGATGTCGCTCACTTGGAGGAACTTGAGTCGGCGATCCAGTCTCATTCCAATCAGATTGCTTCAAACAAGGACCGGCTGGAGCGGCTGATTAAGGAGATTGGGGATCAGGAACACCCGGATATTGAGGCACTTAAGACAGCTGCCAAAACGTGCACAGATGAATTGGACAGTGGGCGATCTGAGCAGGCAAGATTAACCTCTGAACTTGCTCGCAAGAACCAAGTGCTCGCAACGGTCACCGCGCTTTCTGCAAAGATTGCGAGCCTGGAGGAAAAATATGCGCCACTTGGCGAGATTGCGGGTCTCGTCAATGGCGATAATGATCTGAAAGTGAGGCTGCCAGATTTTGCAATCGCTGCAATGTTTGATGAAATACTAGACGCATCCAATCAGCGTTTGGGTCCGATGACCAATCATCGGTTCCAACTTCATCGTCCAGTTGAGAAGACGGGTGGCCGGTCTAAACGTGGTCTTGATATCGCTGTATTTGATGCCAACACGGAGAAGTCCCGATCAACTGCCAGCCTTTCAGGCGGGGAGGGTTTTCAGGCCTCTCTTGCACTGGCATTGGGTCTTTCGGACGTAGTTCAACAGAATAGCGGCGGCATTAAGTTGGACGCAATTTTTATCGATGAAGGGTTCGGCACGTTGGATCAGGAAACACTGGATACGGCGCTTGAGACGCTTTGTTCGCTAACTGGAGAGATGCGCGCTGTTGGTCTAATTTCCCACACGGAACAAGTCAAAAACCTGATCACGGAGGGTTTTGATATCGAGGTCACGCCGAGTGGATCGCATATTCACGCTCGTACGAGTGCAACCTGAGCTACGAGGGAAGGCTTTAGTCCCGCCAAGCGGACAAAGATTTCAACAAAACTGACAACCGTTCTGAGCTAGCAGGGGGTAGATGTCTCAAGTCCTAGCAAAAATTTATCACTCGATCAAATTCGCATAAGTTTCAATATGTTACTTGCTAACTTCTGAGCGCTAAAGTGCCTCGTCAGATCAAAATATTACATAATTAGACTTACATACCGTCAGTAACTGACCTGTTCGAAACCGTAATTTCCTTCGTAGTCACGCCAATCAACGAAGACCGATCGATGGTAAATGCTCGGGCAATTGTACCCCCATCTTTCAAGGCCAGTATGTGCCTCAGGTAGAGCTGCTGGAGCAGACCGAGCCCATGAAAAATCGCCTTGGGTTCCATAGGTGCCAATGTAAATGGTAGCAGATCGGTTGCAGTCTCCGTCGCGGCCGGACTCGTTTTGGCGTGCATATCGGACATCATAAACGCGGATTGAGCGTACAAAGTTGAATTCGGGGCCGCTGATGTCGATGTCAGCGCGGTCTTGGACTAGCTGGAGTGCATATCCTTCCGGCAGTAGGTCAGGCTTTGGTCTGGCAAGATTCAAAACGGCATTTTCAGAAGGCAGCGGTTCGGTTGCAGGTGACAAAAGTGGTCGCGCGCGATTCTGACTGGTGAACAAAATATCGTAAAAATGACTTCGATTATCCGGCGGGGTAACTGGATCAAAGGATGCGCCCATTGGGCACCGCCAAATCTGCAATGGCGGTTCAATGGGCCAAGGCGTTATCCGGCGGATGAATTCGGCGCGTGCACGGGCGCACGGAACTGATGCTGGCCAACCGCCAGAGAGACACAGCAGTATTGCGCAATCGATCTGATAAGTTTGAGCCTGAACACGATTGGCAAGGCCAGCAAACGAACCAACAAGTGCAAGCATGACCAAAAGTGAGTATCTTTGAAATGTGCGAAGCATGTGATGCATCCTATCGAGTAGGGTGCAAGCAGCATGACTTCATTAGTATATTATTGCAACACTAAATATATGATTGATAATGTAAACGCCATTCAGAAATGTCACTCGGTCTGCAAAGCAGAAATGTCACCAAGGGCACCAGCGGTAGCAAAGCCTGACAGGGCGTAGACCTCAGATATCGCAGCCCTGGCTGGCTTTGCGGGGGTCATTGGAAGAGCTGGCGTTTTTCTTTTTTGGTGAGGAAGGCAGCGAGACCTTCTTCTTTCACTGTCTTCTCGAACTGCTGCCATGCAAGACCATCCGCAAGGAATGGGTCGTCGAAGACTGTTGATGTGCCAAACTCGTTTATGACTTCCAGAATCCAGCCAGGGTCAATGTCGCTCTTATAGATGTCGACCTTCAGGAAATGCCCGTCGATCTCAACGTCGGCGCACAGATCTGACATGATGATTTCTGGTTCTTCTTCAGCATTCATGGCGTCAGTTCTGGGCTTATTCTGCCGCTTGCACAATCGTCTTTTTGGTACGTGCGCCGGAAGGTCTGCCGGGGCGTTTGCCATTTGATTTGTAGCCCATCTTCTCAGAATTTGTCCGGACCGGGTATTTGGGCGGTGACGCGTCCTGCATCTCTTTGATGTGTTCCAGAACCGCACCCAAGCGCTTGTTATCAGTGATGGCGGCATGCGTGACGCGTTGATCCATATCGAAGATCTTGTAGGGCAGGGAGCGGCCTTTTGAACGCACCTCGAACCGGCCATCCACGAAAGCGTAGGTGTCCACGTATTTGCCAACCAGGCCGCGCGTTACATCGCTTTCTTCCAGCATGATCCGTTTACGATCATAGGAAAACGTCAGCTGTTTGCCGACATAGCGTGTATCGCGCCAGCACAGCACATCATCCAGCCGATCCGGTTCCACATTGAGGGCGCGGTGCAGGTTGTCGGGCTTGGCTGGTGCTTTGGCGAACTGCGCGTTGTAGCGCTCTCTAAAGCCTTGCAAGTAGGCGTTCCCAGCCTCCATGTCCGAGATGCCTGCCAGCCGCAGTTCCTTGACCAGCCGATCTTGCAACGTCCGGTTTGCGCGTTCAACGCGACCCTTGGCCTGACTTGAATTGGCGCACAGAATCTCAACGTTTAGCTGGTTCAGGGCACGCCCAAACTGGGTCATACGCGCACCAGCCTTGGCGTCTTCCTTGGCCACGCGAAACACCGTGTGCTTGTCGCTGTAGAACGCGACGGGGCGACCGTGTTCGAGCAAATAGCTTTCCAGTGCTTCGAAGTAGCTGAATGTGCTCTCGGATTTGACAAACCGCAATTCCATCAAGGTGCTGGTTGCGTCATCAATGAAGACGAGCAGGGTGCAGGGACCCGCGCGATCTTCAAACCAACGATGATCTGACCCATCGATCTGGATCAGTTCGCCAAAGCATTCCCGACGCAAACGTGGCTGGTGAAACTGGCGGCGCTGCTTGCGCGAAAGCCAAATGCCATCGTCCTGCATCCATTTGCGCAGCGTCTCACGCGAGACTCTGAACCCGTGATGTTCTGCCAGCATCTCTGCGGCCAACGTCGGTCCGAAATCCGGATACTGTTCCTTGATGACGGTCAGCGCATAGTCACGCTTGGCAAAGTGGATTTGGTTGTTCGGCGTGCGACCGCGCGACTTGTGCCGGATCGCCGCCGCGCCATCCTGACGGTATCGCTTCAGCAGCCGGAAAACCTGCCGACGTGTCAGGTCCAGCATGTTCGCCGCGTTGTCGATGCTCAACCGACCATCATCAACCTGCGGTAAAACTTCCACACGGTTCAACTCGCGCTCGCTCATCATCACCCATCCCATGCCCGCTCATCCTCACATCATTTGCGAGGAAAGTGACACTTCTGCTTTGCACAGGGGTGACATTATCGCTTTGCGGCTACAGATAAACGGCGTATAATCAATCTTATGTTAAATTGGTTATGATGTTTTGATTAGTCCGACGTGAATTGGAGTTATTACAAGCTACTCTGAGGATTGCCTGAGATCCAAGTCCTCCAAAAATGCCTGAACTTGCTGTGCCATTCGCATTGCAATTATCTCATCATCCGTAGCACCAGATTCACGTGACATCGGAATTGCAAGTGCAATAGGAACATTCCCTGAAAACTGCGACAGGATATCGCCAAGCGAGATGTCGCCGTCCCCCGGTATCAAGCGTGCCTCTCGGGCAGTACGCAGCAGCTCGCTCTCCATATATGGGGGGTCACCTCGGCGTCGCACAGATGCAGGAACGGGAAACGCGATGCAGGCGCGCCAACTATGTCCATCAGGGAACTTTCCGAGCGATCAAA